>X137_Gaur__coassemble_64_pt1 | contig 42585 bp, 33 predicted proteins | sample X137_Gaur__metabat2_high_PE_006 | metagenome-assembled genome bin X137_Gaur | reverse complement strand
TGCTTTGTACATACAAGTCCTGCAAGGCGCTTATTTATAAACAAATGCCATATCCCCTTTCCCAAAAAAGTATTAAAATTCTAAACTATCTAAAATTGAATCTTCTACTAAATTAGGTACTGTTACTTTCAATTTAGGATTTTGTTCCATAGCGCGTTTTATAGCAAAAATAGCACCTTTATTTCTTGCCCAAGAGCGGCGTGAAATACCATTATTAACGTCCCAATGCAACATATTTTGCAATTTTTGGCTAGCTGCTTCACTACCGTCCAAAACCATACCAAAACCGCCATTAATTACTTCGCCCCAACCAACGCCGCCGCCATTGTGCAAAGACACCCAAGTAGCGCCACGGAAAGCATCGCCTACAAAATTATGTACAGCCATATCTGCCGTGAAAGATGAACCGTCATAAATATTAGAAGTTTCTCTAAATGGAGAATCCGTTCCAGAAACATCATGGTGGTCGCGTCCTAAAACTACAGGCGCAGAAATTTCGCCATTTTTAAGGGCATCGTTGAAAGCTTGCGCTATAGCTATACGAGCTTCTGCATCAGCATACAAAATGCGGGCTTGAGAACCTACCACTAATTTATTTTGCTCCGCTTGCTGAATCCATAAAAGATTGTCGCTATACTGCAACTTGATTTCTTCAGGTGCTTCGGCTAAAAGTTCGCTCAATACTTTTGCAGCAATAGCATCTGTTTTGCGCAAATCTTCAGGATTACCAGAAGAACAAACCCAACGGAATGGACCAAAACCATAATCGAAACAGAAAGGTCCCATAATATCCTGTACATAAGAAGGATATTTAAATGAACCATCTGCCTTACAAATATCCGCTTTTGCGCCATCTCTAGCCACTTTCAAGAAAGCATTACCATAATCGAAGAAATACATACCTTTTGCTGCTAAAGCATTAATAGCATTAACATGTCTGCGCAAAGTTTCATGTATTAAATCTGCAAATTTTTCAGGCTCATCTGCCATCATTTTATTAGATTCTTCTAAACTTAAGCCTACAGGATAATAACCGCCAGCATAAGGATTATGCAAAGAAGTTTGGTCAGAGCCTAAATCTACAAAAATATTATTAGCAACTACATATTCCCAAAGGTCTACTACATTGCCTATATAAGCATAAGATTTTACTAAACCTTGTTTTTTATTATTTTCTACAGCTTCAAATAAAGTAGCTAAATCTGTATGTAATTCATCTACCCAACCTTGAGCATGACGTTTTCTGGCAGCATGTTCGTTGATTTCTGCTACAATAGCAGGCATCCCCGCAATCACAGAAGCTTTAGCCTGTGCGCCAGACATACCACCCAAACCAGCAGTAATGAATAAACGCTCTTTATTTGATTTTTCGCTTTTTTGCATGCGACTAGCATTCAATACAGTAAGCATAGTACCATGTACTATACCTTGGGGACCTATATACATGAAAGAACCAGCTGTCATTTGTCCATATTGGCTTACGCCTAAAGCATTGAATTTTTCCCAATCATCAGGTTTTGAATAATTAGGAATAACCATACCATTGGTTACTACTACTCTTGGCGCTTGTGGCGTAGAAGGGAATAAACCCATAGGATGACCAGAATATAACACTAAAGTTTGTTCATCTGTCATTTCTGCCAAATACTTCATAGTTAATCTATATTGCGCCCAGTTTTGGAAAACTGCCCCATTGCCACCATAAGTAATTAATTCATGTGGATGTTGCGCAATTGCATGGTCCAAATTATTATGCAACATGAGCATAATAGCCGCTGCTTGTACAGATTTGTGTGGATAATCGTGAATAGAACCAGCTTTTATTTCATAATCAGGACGATAACGGTACATATAAATACGACCATAATCTTTCAATTCTTGGGCAAATTCTTGCGCTAAGGTTTCATGCAAATGTGCAGGGAAATAACGCAAAGCATTTTGTATAGCTAATTTTTTTTCTGCTTTAGTGAGAATATCTTTACGCTTAGGTGCGTGGCTGATTGTAGTATCATAAGCTTTTGGTGCAGGCAATTCATTAGGAATGCCCGCTAAAATAGCCTTTTGAAAATCAGTATTCGTCATAGTGAACTTTTATTTATGAGTAGTTTTATATTTCGATTCGAATTCTTGAAAAGTATAGCGATTATTCAAAGTATGAGAAGTAGGTATACCATCTTTCATTTTCATAATAGATTTTACCAAACCTATTTCTTCGGCATAAATATCTCGAATTTGAATATTATCCATAGTCCAATAACCGCCATTTACTGTATCGCTAATTTCTGTATATTGTTGAATATCGAATATAGCGCAACTCGTCTTTTTATTATTAATATTTTCTTCTGTTAGCCCTACAAATTTTCTATCTTTATTGGTAGTAAAATTGACATTAGGCTCTTGCGGAATAGTATATTTTGCCTTAAAACGATACACTGAACCAGTATTAGGTGTAGTATCTCGCATAATTTCGAAAGGATAAGTTACCGTTTCTATTAATTGCATTTTAGTCGTTTTTATGCTTTCAGTAGCGGCATCTTTCAAATAAAATTCATACAATTCGCAAGTAACGCCTTCTTTATAAATACGCTCTGTTACTTTCTGTTCTAATTCAATTTTAGGCGTATATTTTGCACTTATTAAAAACCAATTACCTTTATCATCTTGCATACTTTGATAATGCCAAAAATAATCTATAGTTCCTGTAGAATCATTAATATATTCATAAACTTGTCCTTGTTTTAACTTCTGAAAAGGGAAATAATAACTTTGCAAATTTATAGTAGTATCCAAACTTGTATCTTTACAAGCTACAAAACAAAAAATCGAAAAAATAAAGGCAAAATAGGTCTTTAGTTTGCGCATATTGAATTAAAAATTGAAGATAAATAATAAAGTAAAATTGCTTTTTAAAAGGGCTTTATTCCCAAACTAAATGAAATGCCAAAATAGAATTTGCAAGATACATTTTTTATACTTTAAATTAAATTAGAAGTATTCATTTTTTTGAAAAGGGAGTATGGCATTGGTTTTTAAAAGTTGAGAAATACAGCTTTTTATGATAGAAAAAACGCAGCAAAACCTTATCTTTATTTTTGAGACCTAGTACATTCAAAAAAAAGGAAACAAAACCATATCCCCTTTCCCAAAAAAAATTAATTAAAAAATAGCTTTAGCCTTATATCTTTTGTAATATGAATTTACATATAATTTCTGCTGGTGCAGGTAGCGGCAAAACCTATACTTTGACGCAAAAAATGGCGCAATTATTGAGCGACCCGAATTCTGGCGTAAGTGCTAGTGGCATTTTGGCAACCACCTTTACCAGTAAAGCCGCAGCAGAATTGAAAGAAAGAGTGCGCACCAAATTATTGCAAGAAGGACTAAGCCAACAAGCTGATGATTTAGGCAATTCGCTTATAGGTACAGTGCATTCTATTGGCAGTCAATTGCTCAAACGCTTTGCATTTGAAGTAGGACTTTCGCCGCAAATTGAGATTTTGGCTACAGGCGAAGAACAAGAAATTTTTAATCAAGCTTTATCTAAAACTTTAACCCAAGAAATTCACGATAAAATGAATTATTTGGCTACACAATTAGGCTTTTTTAAAGATGCTCGTGCTTTTACAGATTGGCAAAAAGTATTGCGTGATATTACCGATGCAGCCAGAAGTAATAATATTTCTGCTAGTGCTTTGCAAGCTAGTAAAATAGAATCTATAGAAAGTTTTTTTGCTTTTTTGCCTGCTGCAAAAAATGTAGATGCTCAACAATATGACAATAAATTCAGACATTTATTAGAGCAAACTTTACAAGCTTTAGAAAACAATACAGAAAATAAAACGCAAAATAAAACAACAGCTATTCAACTCATTAGAACAGCTTTAAGAGAAGAAAATCCTAGCCAAAACAAACATACGCCTTGGTATACTTGGGTAAGCATTAGCAAAATGAATGCAGGCGCAAAAAGCAAAGAAGATATAGAAGAATTAAAAGATTTTGTTGATGAACATACGCAACATCCACGCTTTCATGAAGAAATAAAAAGCTTTTTGGAAAGTATTTTTGATTTGGCACAAAAAGCATTAATTGAGTTCTCTAATTATAAAAAAGAAAGAGGCTTGATTGATTATATTGATATGGAAATGTTGCTTTTGCAATTATTAGAAAATGAAGAAGTTTGCGAAGTATTGAAAGCAGAATTAGACTTGCTTTTGGTAGACGAATTTCAGGATACTAATCCTATGCAATTGGCAATTTTTTTGAAGCTTAGTCAATTGGTAAAACAAGCTATTTGGGTGGGCGATCCTAAGCAATCTATTTATGGTTTTCGTGGTGCAGTACCTACGCTTATGCAAGCAATTATTGATACAGTACCTGAAGAGAATTTTAGCGTTTTGAAAAATTCTTGGCGTTCGAGAAAGGATTTAGTTTATGCAGTCAATGGCTTATTTGTAAAGGCTTTCGATAAAATGCCAGCAGAGCGTATTGCATTAGAAGTACCGCCACCAAGACAAAGCGAACACCCAGATTTGCAAACTGCTATTCAACATATTTTAATTACTAGTGCAAGAGAAAAATCCAGTACCAATAAAGAAGATAGAATTAAAGATTTTGCACAAGGCATTCAAGCTTTTATTGAAAAGGGACTAAGGCTTTTGGATAAAGATAATCCATTAGCTACACGCCCTATGCAACTAAAAGATATAGCCATTTTATGTAGAAGAAATGCTGTTTGTGAAAATATAGCTAAAGCATTAGAACAAGAAGGTATTAATGCTAAAATTAGTCAAGTAGGTTTGCTCAAAACAGAAGAAGCTTTATTGATTCTAGCTTGCTTAAAATTCTTATTCAATGAGCAAGATACTTTAGCTATAGCAGAAATTTTAAGATTCGGAAAGCAATACTCCCTTTCCCAAATTATTCAAAGTAAAATTAGCTTTAATCAACAAGTCAATACAGTCAATAATTTATATAATCATAAATGGGCACAAGACGATGATTTAATACAATATTTATATCAATTACGTCATTTATGTCAAGAACTTTCGGCAGCAGAAGTTTTAGATTTATTGCTAGAGAAAGTGAATATGCGTCAAATTTTAGCTACTTGGTCTTTGCCACATCAACGCATTGCTAATGTAGATAAACTGCGTTCTTATGCTATAGAATATGAAAATAGTTGTGCCCGCTTGCATTCGGCAGCTACTTTAGGTGGTTTTATTTTATGGTTGGAAAATTTAGAACGCAATGGACTAGATAAACAAGCCATGGATACGCAAAGCGATGCTATACAAATTCTTACTTATCATGCTTCTAAAGGTTTGGAATGGCCTGTGGTTTTCATGTATGAAATGGATAATAATCCGAATGAAAATTTTACAGGTTTACGCATAGTAACTAAAAGCGAAAATATAGATATTCAAGATCCATTAAAAGGACGTTTGATTTGTTATTGGCCTAATCCTTATTCGAATCAAAGTGGTGGCACTGCATTAATGACCGCTATGGAAAATAGTACTGCTGCCCAAGAAATGCGCAGACTAAATTTGGAAGAAGAAGCTAGATTATTGTATGTAGGTTTGACTCGTGCAAGAGATTATTTAGTATTTCCAAGTTTTGCAGGTATAAGAATGCATTGGCTGGATAGAGTTTATCAAAAAGATAAATACAATAGCAAAGGAAAAGAAACAGAATCATTGCCATTAGATTGTCCTGTATTACCTTGGTCATGGAAAGGAGAAGCTATACCTGTTGCTTATAAACATTATATTGTCAATTTACCAAAAACAGAAGAAAATAGAGCCAATGAAGTTGCACAAGTTTTATATCATTTGCCTGCCTATAAAGGCGAACAAGAATATGAAAGTTTGCAATTACAAAATTTGCAAAATTTGATTCCTATAGTAGAAAGCAATGTATTAGAAGCGCATAGTTTTTATCATGCTTTCCCTTATGCTAGTTTAAATGATTTTCCGCTAACCTATGCAGAAACAAGCCAATTATTTGCTAAATTTATTTTAGCCGATAGTATAGATTTTGTGAGTAAAACGAATCAAGATTATAGGCTTAACTGTGCAGAAAATTTATTGCAACAGTATTATGTAATGGAACATATAGGAGCAGAAAAATTATTGCGCATAAGCGAAGCTTTTTATGAACAATTCAAAACCGAACTCCCTTTCCAAGAAAAACACTATTTAAGAAATTTCAGACTTTTCAATAAAGCCCAATACTTTACAGATACTATTGATTTTCATGCAATTACGAAAACAGGAAACCATATTTTTGTAATCAGCGTAGAAGACAATATATTGCCTAATGACTATGCCAATATAGCTAAAAATTATGCAGAAAAATACTATGCTGCTGCACAGGCTTTAGGCGCAAAAGATTTGGAAAAATGTCGCTTTATTTTATTATTCCCTTTACAAGCAAAATGTCTTGATTTGCAACTTACAGTTAAACAAATGCAGCCCCTAGCTAGTCTATAATTGATATACTATACTTTATACTCTATTTATAACTATTTCCCTCCCATGATTCAAAAACTTTTTTTAGTTTTTTGCCTTGTAGCTTGCTCTTTGTATCAAGTACAAGCACAAACGAATAAAGCTGCTGCAAGCTTAGTTCAACCCACTAAAAACAATACTAATAATCAAAAATCTACTAACAACAAGAAAAAAACCACTACTAAAAAATCTTATTATATTCCTGCTAATAATGAACATGTACAGGCAATCAAAAAGAAAGATTTGCCTTATCAATTTTGGGTTTATACGCCAGAGGGTTATGCAGAAAATAAGGATAAAAAATATCCTATGATTTTATTTTTACATGGTCGTAGTTCTAGCGGTACTAATTTAGATATGGTCAAACGCTATGGGGTAATTTATGAATTACTGCGTGGTATGAAAATTGATTTTGTAGTGGCAGCACCTCAATGCCAAAATGGCTGGGATAATAAAAAATTATTACAGGTTTTGGATTATGTACAAGATAATTATCGCGTGCATAAAGACTCTACTTATCTTACTGGTATGTCTATGGGTGGTTATGGTGCATGGATGTTGGCTGGTGCACATCCAGAGCGTTTTGCTGCTGTTGCACCTGTTTGTGGTGGTGGCGATTTGAAACAAGTGCCTAATTTAATAGAAATGCCTACTTGGGTTTTTCATGGTGCCAAAGATAGAGCTGTTCCAATTAGTGAGTCTCAAAAAATGGTAGATGCTATAAAAGCCAAAAAAGGTAAAAAAATTCAATTCACAGTCTATAAAAATGATGGACATGGCGAATTAATAAAAGTATTTAGAATGCCTGAATTGTACAAATGGTTTTTAGAACATAAAATTGAGCATAAAGACCAAAAAACTACAACTGAGGAAAATAAAAAATCAAATCAAAAAAAGAGCAGCGATGCAGAAGAAAATGAAAGCTTAGAAAGCAAAAGCTAGCCTTTTTATATAAAAAAAGAAGCCCTATCAATCCGAACTTGATAGGGCTTTCTCTATTAACAGCAACTACAAATTAAAAGGCATGTACGCCATTTACAGTTGTATATTTGAATTGTAATTTTTTATCAGGATAAATATGTTTGAAAGCAGATTGTACAGCGATTGTACCTTCGTGGAAACCACATAAAATCAATTTTAATTTGCCTTCATAAGTATTAATATCGCCAATAGCATAAATACCTGGTACGCCTGTGCTATAATCCACCGTATTTACCACTACTGCACTTTTATCAATTTGCAAGCCCCATTCGCCAATAGGACCTAATTTTGGCGACAAACCAAAAAGCGGAATAAAATGATCTGTAGCTTGTACAATTTGACCAACGCCATCTTGTTCTATAATGACAGCTTCCAATTTACCATCACCTTGCAAACCTACTACTTGCGCATCAGTAATTAAATTTACGCGACCTTGAGCTACCAAATCTTTTACTTTATCTACAGAATCTGGCGCACCACGGAACTCTTTGCGTCTGTGAATCATAACAATTTCGCTAGCAATATCTGCCAAATAAATTGTCCAATCCAATGCTGAATCGCCACCACCAGCTACTACTATGCGCTTATTACGATAAAATTCAGGGTCTTTAATAATATATTCAATCCCTTTATCTTCATAATCTACTATATTTTCAATAGGCGGTTTTCTTGGTTCAAAACAACCCAAACCACCTGCCAAAATAATCACTGGTGCTATATGCTCAGTACCTTTATTAGTAGTCAATTTATAACGACCATCTTCCAATTTCTCTAAACTTTCAGCTCTTTCGCCTAAGGTAAAAGTTGGATTAAATGGCTTAATTTGTTCCATCAAATTATCAATCAAATCCCCTGCCAATACGCTAGGATAACCCGGAATATCATAAATTGGCTTTTTAGGATAAATCTCCGTCAATTGTCCGCCTGGTTGTGGCAATGAATCTATAAGATGACAACGTAATTTGAGCAAACCTGCTTCAAATACAGTGAAAAGCCCGCAAGGACCAGCACCGACAATGAGTACATCGGTTTCTATCATAACTATATATAAATAATAAGTGAAAGGTAGAAGTTTATTGTTTTTTTGTGGGCGAGTGCCTTCGGCATTGGGCTATGCGCTCCAGCAGCTTTTCAAAGCTGCTTCCGCTACTATCCCGCTCGCTGCATTATGTTTAAAATGCTATATATATATACAATTTAAGCGCATATAAGTTGAGCAACAAAGGTATTAATTTTTATTTATTCTTAATAAGAATAAATAAAAAATAGTAGCATAATGTCCTAAAACACTATGCTACTATATTATACCTTAATATACTATAAGGCTGAAAAATTATTATTTTTTCTTCATGCGCTGATACATTCCCATCAATAAGCCTAGCATCATCATTACAGTACCCAACCATACAAAATTGATGAATGGGAATACTATAGCTTGCATTACTACATAAGCTTCTTTTGGTTTTTCATCCAATAATTCAAATTGGAATTTTTCTTCAGCAGGCATAATTTTTGTCATTCTTATGCTCAAACCAATTTCTTCATTTTTAGCCGTAATATCATAACTTGCAGATTCACGAATAAAGTATAAAGGTTTCATTTCTTGCTTAGGACGACCTTCTATATTATGTACTTCAAAAATAGCCGCTACAGCAATATCTTCAGGCATAGCTTGATAATCTGGATGCTTTGGATTAGCCTCCATAGATTTCAAAATCATATAGTTATTGCTTGTAAAGATAGTATCGCCTAATTTAATTTCATGCTTTTTCCATTCTTTACCTGTAGAATCTACTTTTTCTTCTTCTTTCTTAGCCTCTGGATCATCAAAAGCCCAATCTGGAATAGCTAAAGTAAATACATCATATAATAAATAATGTTTAGTAGAAGGATTTGCTGCTGCAAATTTGAAAGTACCATTATCTTGCTTAGTACGCAATACATTAGGATATGTTTGAAATTGCTCTATAATATTACCAGCTCTATCCTTGCGTTTAAAATCTAAAGTAATTACTACACTATTATCTACTACTGTATCGCCTACATAACTTACAAAATAACCCTCTTTAATAGGTTCTTCTCTTCCCTTTATCAATAATACACTTTTATTAGTTTGCTTATTCAAATCACCAAGTGCATCATCAATAGAAGTAAAACCTTCAGAAATTGGTTGTTTCAAAGCACCAGACCAAATAGCCCCTATCATCAATAAGCCAAAGCCCATATGAGAAACAGCACTACCTGCTACAGACATTTTGCCTTTCAATACATAAATTACATAATCCAAATTTGCCAATACTGCATAAACACTAGTAGCAGCCAACAACCAATATTGCCAAGCCACAATAGTACTATACCACATCAATGGCACAGTAATAATTAAAGTAATGACCAAATGAATCATCAAACGTCTTAAAAATGCAGCTAGTTTTTCTTCTTTCATATCAGTGGCTCTATAGCGCATGAATTGAGAAAAACCACTTAAAATGCCAATTAAAACACCAATAAATAATTGATATCTATTATGATGCTCAACTACATCTTCTGGCGGTGCAATTTTACCTTCAATCCCTAATAAACCAAAAATTTGATTAAATACAGGAATTGAAGTAGTAAATGTAATAAAGCAAGAAGAGAATAATAATACCAAAGCACCTATAAACATCCAAAATTCTTTAGAATAAGCACTTTCTTCTTTTTCTATTACAGGAATACTCTTAGCATTGGGTATATAAAAACCTATAGCTAATAAAGCCGATAAAGCTAAGAATATAATCAATTGCCATTCTAAACCCATTTCTGTAAAGGAATGTACAGAAGTTTCTCCCAATACACCACTACGAGTAAGGAAAGTAGAATAAACAATAAGGAAGAAAGTAATTAATGTAAAGAAATAAGTGGTTTTAATAGAATGCCCCGTATTGCGTACAATAAGCATAGTATGAATACCTGCTACTAATGTCATCCAAGGCACTAAAGAAGCATTCTCTACAGGATCCCAAGCCCAATAACCTCCAAAACTTAAAGCTTCATAAGCCCATACACCACCCATAGCAATACCAGTACCTAAAATACCAGCTGAGAACAAAGCCCATTTAAGTGCAGGACGCATCCATTCTTTATGTTCTTTTCTCCATAAACCTGCAATAGCATAAGCAAATGGCACTATAGTAGAAGCAAAACCTAAGAATAAAGTAGGTGGATGTATAGTCATCCAATAATTTTGCAATAAAGGATTTAAACCTTTACCTTCCAACATTTGCACATAATTAGACATGCTAAACATTGGTGCAAAATTAGTATCTCTTAATAATACAAATGGAGAAGAACCTATACGACCATCTCCCTCTGTTATATAAAAACCTAAAAGCATAGAAGATATAATGGCTTGTATAATTGCTATAATTGCCATTACTGGAGATTCCCACATATCTCCTGCTTTTTTCATTAAAATCAAGCCTAATACTACATGCCAGAAAGACCATAATAAGAAACTACCCTCTTGTCCTTCCCAAAAAGCAGAAAATACATATCTAAAAGGTAAATCTTTAGAAACGTGTCCCCATACATATTCGTATTCGAAAAAACGATTAATCATCATATAGAAAATCAGCGCAATTACAGAGAATACACTAATACCATGAATGGTAAAAGCCCATTTCCCCATATTCAACCAACTTCTATCTAAATTATTTTTTTGCTGATTAGCAGCTGCAATATAAGCTATAGCAGCAATTAAAGCTGCAATAAAACTTAATATTACTAAGCCATGCCCCAGCTGCCCAGCCCAAAGCCTCTCGCCAATGTAATCTATTCCGTTCATTTGAATTTTATATTGTAAATTTGCCGTTTATATTTTATAATGCTTTTAATCTATTTTTGTTGAATGAATTGACGACAAAAGTACAAATATTTACCAAAAGAAAGACAAGGGATAGAAAATATAAAATACCTTTGACTTTTATTTGACAAAACTATGCTTTTATTGTTATACCCTTATCTATTTAAAAATATCTTATTTTTATACAAAACACTATAAACCTAACGTTTATCATTCACTGTTTTTTGCTTTCTCAAACCCATATTTTATAATGAGTACCTATTTAAGAGTCATTCTACTTACACTTTGTATAGCCTGCTTCAAAGTTGACTTCCTAAACGCCCAACAAACCATTATTACAGGTAATGTTCAAGATGAAAAAACAAAAGAACCTTTATTTTTAGCTACCATTCGAGTAATAGGCAGAGATGGTGGTGTACTTACAGACATAGATGGTAATTTCGAAATTATTTTGGAAGGGAAAGTGGATAGCTTTTTGTGTTCTTATGTAGGTTATGAACAACAAGTATTTAAAATAAAAGAAGGCAAAACCAATACCTTTAAAATCAAACTTAAAAATAGCTTGAATGAATTAGCTACAGCTACTGTTGAAGCTAAAAAAGGAAAATTGCCTAAAGATACTTTAGCCATACAGTTGTGGCGTAATGTTGTAGCACATAAAGACAAAAATCTTACTCAACTCAGTGCCAATCTTCAATATAAAATGTATTCTAAAGTGGAAATTGATATTAATCAATTCAATCGTTTTAGAAAGCTAAGACCTTTTAGAAAAGGCTATAAGTTTGTTTTAGATTATGTTATAGAAGACGAATATCAAAATAATTTACCTTTTCTTATGACAGAGCGCATTAGCGATATGTATATACAGAAAGATCCTAAAAAACAAAAACAAATTGTTCGTTTAGAACAACTCTCAGGTATAGATAATTCTAGTATTTCTAGTTTGGTTAGTTCTCAAACACAGGATGTAGATATTTATGCCAATACGATTATTGTAGCTGAAAAAAGTATAGTAGCGCCATTTTCTGCTGTAGGTAATTTAACTTATCGCTATTTCCTTACAGATAGTACTTTAATAGAAGGCAATAAATTCTATAAATTAGAGTTTTGGGGACGTACACCTGAAGATTTAGCTTTTGCAGGTATGGCTTGGATTGAAGATAGTACTTTTGCTGTGCATCAAATCAATATGCAAATTCCTAAAAGCGTAAATATTAACTTCCTTTCTCATTTTAAAGTAGAGCAAAGTTATAAGCGTTTGGAAGATGGTACCCTTTTAAAAGAAAAAGAATTAGCGGAAGCTGCCATCACCCTTTTCAAACCCAAAAAACGCGACCCTTTTGGGCTCATTGTAAGAAAAACTAGTATGGCTTCAGATATTCAAATGCCTGAAAGTTTGCATGATACTTTATTCAATACAGATAAAGTTCTTTTTAGTAAAGGATATTTTACAGCTAATAATAATGAACTTTGGGATACAGTAAGACCAGAACCTTTGGACGAAAGAGAAGCAGGTATTTATACTATGATAGATTCTATTAAAGAACAACGCTCTTTCAAATTCTGGTATGGTTTATTTAGTACGCTCACTTCTTCTTATGTGCCTTTAGGTTATGTGCGTGTAGGTGCAGTGCATGAATTAGTAAGTTTTAATAATGTAGAAGGTACTAGACTAAAATTGGGCATGAAAACCAGTAAGCTCTTTAGTCGTCAGCTCAATTTATCGGGTTATATGGCTTATGGAACTAAAGATGAAGGTTTAAAAGGTGGACTACGTGCTAGTTGGCGTATTCCTAATAAGCGTAATTATTGGCGCAATTTATCAGGGGGGTATACCAATGATTATACTTTACCTGGTACTTTTGCAAGAAGGAAATATGATAATATTTTATATTCTTTATTGCGTGAGCGTCCTATAGATAAATTAATGAAAATGTCTAGTTGGGACATAGCTTATTCACATGAATGGTTGCGTGGTTTAACCAATACTTTAACGCTAAGCAATAAAACATATTTTGCCGATGCAAATGCAGGTTTTGATTTCAATAATGGTCAAGCTATTATTAATAAATTCTCTGTAAATCAAATTTATCTCAATACCAATTGGGGTCCAGGGCAATTATTTTTTGCCAATTCTACTAGTGATACTAGACTTTCTTTAGGTTCAAAATTGCCTATTTTTAATTTTGATTATACTTTTAGTCAAATACAAAATTTTTTAGGCAGAGATTTATATAGCCATAAAATTGATATTCGTATGGAGCATAAACTCAATTGGTTTATGGGACAAACACGCTATAATTTGCATTGGAGCAAAACTTTTGGCGAATTGGCTTATCCTATGATGAATATACATTTAGGTAATGAAACTTATTTTTATAATCGACGCTCTTACAATATGATGCTCGATGGCGAATTTGTTTCTGATGCTTCTTTTGGTATTTTATTTGAACATTATTTCCAAGGTTTTTTCCTCAATAAAATTCCCCTTTTGCGCAAATTAAAAATGCGTGAAATTATATTTTATAGAGGTCTTTGGGGTAGCATTAGACAAAGTAATTTAGATATTTTAGCTTTACCTAACACTTATTTTATTCCAAATAATTATCAAGAAGTTGGTTTTGGTGTAGAAAATATATTAAAATTCTTGAGAGTAGATTTTATTTGGCGTTTGACGCATTTAGACCAACCTTTAGCAAGACCTTTTGGTATTAAAATTGGTATTTATCCTAAATTCTAAATTATTTTTATAGACCGTACTCGGGCTTTAGTCGATTTCTATATTGGCTAAAGCCTTATTTTTTGGATTTTGTCTAAAAAATTAAATCCCCTATTAAAAAAACTAGACTTTTATAAAAAAAGAACTTATCTCCTTTTACTTTATATTGCTTTTCAATTGATTAAATTATTATATATGAATACTAGTTTTATTAAACTATTTAGTACTTTAATTTTACTATGCTCTACTCATTTTCTGAATGCTCAAAGCACTACTATTATAGGACATGTACAAGACTATAAAACCAAAGAATCCCTTTACCCTGCTACTATTCGCTTAGTAGGCAAAGAAGGGGGTGTTTTGACCGATATGGAAGGAAATTTTAAAATTTTGGTGGAAGGGAGTATTGATTCTTTTTCTTGTTCATTTTTGGGTTATGAAACCCAAGTTTTCAAAGTAAAAAAAGGCAAGGTTAATGAATTTAAAATTAAACTCAAAGAGGCTGATAATAAATTACAAATTGCTATAGTAGAAGCCAAAAAAGGTAAAAGAAGCAAAGATACTTTTGCTATTCAATTATGGAGAAATGTTGTAGAAAACAGAGCGCAAAATGCCGCTTTAATTGCTCCTTATATGCAATATAATAGTTATGAAAAAGTACAAATTAATATAGATAAATTTAGCAAAATTAGCAAATTCCGTCCTTTCAAAAAGACGCTAAATTTTATGTTGAAGTATGTAGTTAAAAATGAATATGAAGATTATTTGCCTGCGCTTTTATCTGAAAGACTAAGTCATATTTATTGGCAACAAACCCCTGAAAAAAAACAAAGAAATACTTATTTAGGACAAGTTCTAGGCATACCTGTTAGCGAATTGAGTGAGGCTTTACATGCAGAAATTGATAAATTTAATATTTATGCCAATAGCACTAAAATCCTACAAAAAGAAATTAATTTGCCTTTTGCTCCACTTTCCAATACCCTATACAAATACTTTGTAACTGATAGTTTAAATAAAGAAAATAAGAAATTCTATAAATTAGAATTTATGGGAAAAACGCCACAAGAAATTGCTTTTGCTGGATATGCTTGGATAGAGGATTCTACTTTTGCTATTCACGATTTACAAATGAATTTGCCTAGAACAGCTAATATTAATTTTGTCTCTAATTATAAAATAGAACAAGCCTTTGAAAGACAAAATGATGGCACGTTATTACAAATTTCAGAAAGCGGACAAAGAACAGTTTCTCTATTCAAGCCCAAGAAAAGAGAGCCTTTTGGTATAAGTATGCATAACGCTAGTTTAAATTATAATAGCACGTTTCCTAGTTTTATTGAAGACAGTCTTTTTACAAAAAGTGGCGTTACTTATCAAGACAAATACTTTAATGAAGAAATGGAAGATAGTAAAGAGTTAGCTGCACAAAGACCTCAACCGCTCAAAGACCAAGAAACGAAAATTAATATGATGATGATGGAGCTTGTCATGAATATTATGACAAAGCAAAATGCATTTAATACTTTTTATAAAATAGGTAAAGCTGCTTATACTGGTTATGTGCCTTTCAAACATTTTGAAATAGGAAAAATTTCCGAGCTCTTTAGTTATAATAATATAGAGGGTGGAAGAATTAAATTATCGGTGCGCAGCACTTCAATTTTAAAGAATAATATTCAATTGTCTGCTTACGGTGCTTATGGAACTAAAGATAAATTATTTAAAGGCGGTGCAAATATAAATTGGAAGCTAGCACCTGAACATAAAAATGCGCCAATTTTATCAGCAGGATTTAGCGATGATTATGTTTTTCCTACTTCTTTAGAACAAAGAAATTATCAAAGATTTACTTATTCACTTTTTGTGCAACATCCTAATATTTTCAATAAAAAAATAAAATCATATCCTTTAGACCAATTATTGAAAGTGCGCAATTTTTACTTAAAATATCAGCAATCTATACAAGAAGGTTTGTCGGCTAGTGTAAAGCTTAGTCATCAAATTTTTTATGGTGAAGCTTATACAGGTTTTACTTTTGAAAATCAAGATGGCTTTATTCCTAAAATGCAAGTTAATCAAGGACAATTTCATTTATATTTTGGTCCTAAAAAAACATGGTATGCCAAATTTTTAGCCTCAGAAAATGCGCTTTGGGAAGACAAAATGCCTATAATAGATGTCTTTTATACTTTTAATCACATTATGAATTTGAATAGTCAAAATTATTTAAGTCATAAATTCGATGCTATTCTAAAATATTCTGTATCTTCTGTATTGGGTACTACGCATATGCGCACCAATTTAACCAAAACTTTTGGCGATATAGCTTATCCGCTCATGCATTTGCATATGGGAAATCCTTCTAATTTCATACGTCCCTTATCTTATAATGCTATGTATAATGGCGAATTTGTTTCGGATGCTGCTATAGGCTGTTTGATAGAGCATAATTTTGGCGGTTTCATTTTCAATAAACTGCCTTTAATTAGGAAATTAAAATTTAGAGAAGTAGTATTTTATAGAGGACTTTGGGGCAGCGTAAAGGCTTCAAATCTAGACATTATGAAATTACCTACAGGTATGTATATACCTACTAATTATCAAGAAGTAGGTTTTGGTATTGCTAATATTTTAGGGATTTTGCGTGCTGATTTTATTTGGCGTTTGACGCATTTAGATACCCCAAAAGCACAAAAATTTAGCATTAAAATAGGGGCATTTTTTGATTTTTAATTTAATTTTTTTGGGAAAGGGAGTATGGTATTTGTTTATTTTTTTGGTCATTAGTTAGGCTTAAAAATAAGTGCTGCAAGTAGCTTATTTATAAACAAAAACCGAACTCCCTTTTTCAAAAAAAAATAAATAATAAAGGCTTTAGAGAAATAAATCACTCTAAAGCCTTAGTTCATATATAGCTCATTGTTGAAAAAAGTATATTAAAATTAAGCACGCATAGTAGAAATATGTACTATTTTTTTGCTAATTCTATCTATGCCATTGGTCACAGTAATATAGTAAACGCCAGAAGGAAGCCCAGGCAAATTGACATGATATTGATTCTGCTTAATCAGATGAGAAGGCACTTCATAAATGACTTTACCTGTAGCATCAAAAAGCTGAATTTCTATATATTCTTCATGCTGCAATCTCAAATCTACAGTAATTTTTTCACGCATAGGATTGGTATAAATGCCCACGCCTTGCTCAAAATTGAATTTACGTAATGCTGTTTCATCAATTTCTTCTGTTACGCCTTGCAAGCATAATAAAATAGGTGCAGCTTGCGTACTAGTACTAGCCGTAAAACCGAAGAAAACTTCCGATTGTCCTGCAAAAATATCATGTCTCAAATCAATTTGATGTTTTACTCTCAATTGTCCATCTACTAAAACTTGCAATTCATTTTTGCTAGGCAACCATAAGATTTTGATATTGTGATATTCACAGTCTAAAATAGATTTAGTTTGCTCTCTCATAGTCACGGGCGGCAATAAAGGATTAATAATATTACCGTCTTGAACCAAAGCAATATGTGGTCTATTCAAATCTTTATCGGCAGGGGTATAGCGCGTGTCTAATTCTACAGCAATAGAGGGAAAAATAGCATTATTGCAACCTTGTTTTTTACCAAAACCCATGGCATTCTGACCGCAACCTAAAGAAGCCCTTTCATCTCTATTGGTGTGTAATACAAAGGCTAGTCCTTCGCCTATAGCTTTAGAACATCCGAAATTAACAGCAAAATCGAATTCTAAAGCATTTTTAAGATCCACTTTATAATCAGCCCACATAGAACCAATATCATTACCAGTTTGCGGAGAAGTTAATCTATAACAATTCTCATTTAAGGCAATTACCGAGCCATTTAATGTAAATGTAGGTTGAGCAAAGACATTGGCAGTAGCAAGCAAGAACAAATATAAAGTGAAAATATAGGACTGTATATTATTGTTCATCGTTGTAAGTAAAAAATGTGCATACGCGCAATTCTATAATGAATCTAAAGGTAGTATTTTTTTTAATATATAGGAAATTCTAAATGAATGTCATTATATATGTTTACGGGGAATGATTTTAATTACCTTCATATTCTACATAATTCCTTGGTGTTTCGTACAAACGCACACAAAGTTCATATTTGGTTTCTAGTTTAGCACGTAAAATAGTCCAAATGACATAACAAATATTTTCAGCAGTAGGATTCAAGTGCTTAAATTCTTCCACTTCTAAATTAAGATTTTTGTGGTCTAAACGCATTTCCACTTCTTCCTTAATTAAGTCGCTTAAATATTTCAAATCAATTAAATAACCTGTTTCAGGGTCTACTTCGCCCGTAACCTTTACTTCTAGTTCATAATTATGTCCATGATATAAAGGATTATTACAAAGTCCAAAAATGGCTTTATTTTTTTCATCCGACCAATTAGGATTATGTAATCTATGAGCCGCATTGAAATGCGCACGACGAAAAGCAGAGATTTTCATAAATTGTTTAAATATAAAAATGATAAGTTAATAGAATAATATATATAGCCAAATAGCTTAAGAATAACATAAAACACTACATCCACTCCCAAGCTGTTGTATAACCTTCTTTTTGTTCTGCATAGTCCAACAATTGATTATAAAAAGGGAAAGAAGCTAAAGTAGCACTATCGCCTAAGATAATCAGTTTTTTGCGTGCACGTGTCATGGCTACATTCATACGACGTGTATCTTTCAAAAAGCCAATTTCGCCTGTATCATTGCAACGCACCATGGAAATATAGATAATATCCCTTTCTTGTCCTTGGAAAGAGTCTATAGTATCTACTGTAATATTGGCTTCAGGATAATGGTCAAAATCCTTAGCTATATATTCTTGCATTTTTACTACTTGTTCTCTATAAGGAGAAATAATGCCTATACTAAGATTAGGACGTTCATTGCCTACTAAAGTCAATAAATGATCTAAATGTTGACGCAAAATAAAATATTCTTGCTCATTATAATAGCTTAAAGTTTCTTCATTGGTTTGCTCATCAAAACCACAACCAGCCGTATCAATAAACTCTAAAGGCTTTTCATCCGCTTGCCCTTGATAATCAATTAACCAATTCGCTACGCTTTCATCTGCCTTCAATTCATTATTATAAAAAACCTGATTAGAGAAATTCATAATGGTTTCATTCATGCGATATTGAGTATCGAGCAATTGTACTTTATCTAAGCGTTTTACAGCCTTTTCCAATAAAGTAATAGCTAAACCTTCTTTGGCAGCTTGCATAGATTTCACAGTAGGTGGCAATTGAAAAGGGTCGCCAGCCAACACTACTCTATCCGCCTTAATAATAGGAATCCAAGTAGCTGGTTCTAAAGCCTGTGCCGCTTCATCTATAATTACAGTATGAAATTTGCGCTTCTCTATATAATGATTCATAGCGCTAACCAAAGTACAAGTAATTACATCTGCCTCTGTCAAAACCTTATCCGTAAGATAATCTTCTAACATACGCGCTTGTGCCATAATTTCTCTACCTTCACGGCGAGCTGCATCTCTTTCTGCCCTTTCTTTAGGTCCAAAAGAGCGATAAAATTTATCTGCTTTTCTAAAATATTTATTCGCTTCAATGCGTAATTTCTTTACATCATTCATCTCTGGCATATTATCTAATATACCTTCTATAGTATGTTGCAAAAGGCTTTCATCTACACGAGAAATATTTCCTATACGCACTACACGCAAACCTTCTTTAGCCAAACGCTCTGTTAGCAAATCTGTAGCAGGATTGGATGGCGCACAAACTAAAATAGTACCTTCATGCTTACTCACTTGTCGAATAGCTTGCACTAAAGTAGTTGTTTTACCTGTACCTGGAGGACCATGTAAAATGGCTACATCTTGAGCACTAATAATTTGCTGTACAGCTTCATTTTGAGAAAGGTTTAGTTGTGGTATTTGGAAAGGGAATTCGGTATTTCTATAATAAGGTTTTTCATATCCTAATAAAATTTCTCTCAACTCAGCCAAACGATTTCCTTTAGCAGTTTGTACTGTTTTTATAGCGCGATCCATTTCAATATAGCTTCTTTCATCAAAAGCCAATTGAATGCCTATACGTGAATGCAATACCCAAGCTGGCAATTCTGTACCATAAAAAATAATTTTCATTTTATTTTTATCTACATAATGCACAACGCCTTTTTCATCCAATTCTTTAGCATCGCTCAAAAATTGTTCAGAAAAAACACTTACTACAGCACCTGCACGGAACTTATGTTGTCCATCACGTCCTTTCTGACGCTCCACCACTATATAAGGATGCTCGCCTAATGACCAACCATTATCTTCCACTTGGCAAGGATACCAACAACTGCCATTATCTACACGTTGTTGTACACTAGTTTCCTTGATTAATAAATCATATTGGCGAATTTCCTCTTCTCTTTCCAATTGAAGAATACGCTTTAATTGTTCAAACTCTTGAAATGAAGACATGTATTAGGAGATAGTTATTGGTATTATAGATTAATTTATATTTGTGCAACATCAAAAATAACAAGTCGTTAATATAATTCAGGACCTTGCGATAAATCGCCTCTCAATCCTAATTCTACAACTTCCATATCTTTGACCTTGCCTTGGGCTAAAGTGAAACGCATAATGGTGCGCATTTTATGCCAACCATGTACACCAGCAGCCCCAGGATTAATATGTAATAAATTATATTTAGGTATAGATTTTACAATAAGCAAATGAGAATGTCCACAAATTAGTAGATCAGGCGTGTATTTCTGAATTAATTTTTGCATTTTTGTAGTATAAGTACCTACAGTACCTACTATATGTTGCATCAATATTTTAACCCCTTCCAATTCAAAAAATAAATACTCGGGGTAAACACTTCTTACCTTACTATCATCAATATTACCATATACAGCGCGTAAAGGTTTAAATTTTGCCAATTCATCGGCTATAGCTATAGCACCAATATCTCCTAAATGCCAAATTTCATCGCAAGATTCAAAATATTTAAATACTTGTGGATCGAGATAATTGTGTGTATCACTAATTAATCCTATACGTTTCATAATGCTGCAAATATAATTTATGGAATATGAATATTGCCCTTTTCTACAATGCTTTACGAAAGTAGTGAAGTGCTGCAAATATCACATTTTTTTACATTTTTCAGCTGTATTTATTGACTCTATTTTTCATTATTCGTATAAGCTGCTATAAATATAACCTTATCTAATTTGAATAATGAGATATTTAGAATACTAAATTCTATTTTAAGTTATTTATAATCTCTTAAATTCATATGACGCTCTTTCTGCTTTCATGCTATTTTATCCTATTTTATTTCCTAATGCGAAGGCGGTCTTTTTTTCACAATAGTGGCATACATATTGCTACGCTAATGACCATTTTAGGATCTAAAGTTTTAGCAGGTTTGAGTTATGCTTATCTTTATAAGCATTTTTTCATGAGCGGCGATACTTTTGCTTTTTATGAAGACTCACTACGTATAGCTTATACTTTTTGGGATTATCCTATGTATTATATAGAATCTCTTTTAGGTCTTCCTACAGAAATCCCGCAAGATGCTAATATTTTTACCTATCCTTCGCAATACAATTTTTGGAAAGATTTAGGTACTTATATGACCGTACATTTTAATGCCTTATTAGTGCCTTTATGTTGCGGTATTTATGAAGTTCAAATTATATTTTCTGCCTTTATTAGCTTATGTGCAGGGATTAATACATATAATGTCCTAAAAAAGCATTTACACATTCCTAATACTTTATTGTTATTAAGTTGCTTTTTATTACCGTCTTTGCTTTTTTGGACTAGTGGTTTGCATAAAGATGTGCTTTTATTTTTTGCCATTAGTCTTGCTTTAGTGGCTTTAGACAACAAAAATTGGACTTTAGGAATTAGCGCTATTCTACTTATTGGACTTACTCGACATTATTGTTTACTCTTTTTACCTATAGCACTTTTTAGTTATTTTTTGGTAAGTTTTAGGAAAGGGAGTTCGGTTTTTGTTTTTTTATTTGCTTATTTACTGCTCTTTATAATAGGACTAATTAGCATAGATATTTTCATATTAGAAGAGCAAATATTACAAATCCTGCAAAATAAGCAAAATGCCTTTAGCAATGAATTAGGCATGGCACGCATTCACACTATAGTATCTTTAGATAGTTGGTGGCATATAGTCAAGCAGGCTTATATACCTTTATATAATACGCTCTTACGTCCTTTCTTTTGGGAAAGCAATAATATAGTGCATTTTTTAGCAGGAATAGAAAATATATTTATACTTACTATTTTTGCATTAGCTATTATTTTCAGGCGCAAAGCGCTTGTTTTAAATGCTTGGTGGTATGCTTTATTTACTTTTTCTATAGGTTTTTTATTTTTGGTGGGTATTTTGGTAGTGAATGAAGGGACTATAGTGCGTTATAGATGTATTCCTATTGCATTTTTGACTATGACGGCTTTTCATTGTACAGATTTTAGCAAAATCAAAATGCTTTTTCAAAGTAAAAAGCAGCGCATGCAAGCGCTGCAAAATATAGAAAAACAAATACCATACTCCCCTTCCCAAAAAAATAATACTAATACTGTTTCTCATTAAAAAAATTAAATCTACACCTTTATTTAAAACTACAAAATTATGCAAAGACCACAAGCGCAAGAATACAATAATACTTTGTATGCTCATTATGAAAGTTTGATGCCTGAAGGCAATATGATGGCAAATTTGCAAACTGTACATCAAGCTAGTCAATTATTATTGAGAGATTTGAGCGAAGAAAAAGCTAATTTTGCTTATGAAGCAGGAAAATGGACAATTAAACAAGTCATTCAACATTTAATTGACACGGAGCGTATTAAGGCTTATAGAGCTTTATGTATAGGGCGTGGCGAAAAAACTGCTTTACCAGGTTTCGACCAAAATATGTATGCTTATAATGCAAATGTATCGAATGTGAGTTTACAGCAACTTTTGGGCGAATGGCATTTATTGCGTCTTACAACAATTCAACTCTTTGCACGTTTTACAGAAGAAGAAAGTCAATTGATAGGCAATGCTAATGGTTATCCTATTTCTGTACGTGCTTTGGCTTTTCTAATTTTAGGACATGAATTGCATCATATTCGCATTTTGAAAGAACGTTATTTATAAATGAAAAATCTTATTCCCTTTTTATCTTTTCTAGCTTTTTGTAGCTTTTTGATGGCTTGTAGATCTTCAGAAGAAGGCTGTTTAGACCCTAATGCTCTTAATTTTCAACCTAGTGCCGACAAAGATTGCAAATGTTGTAATTTTTCAAAAGCACAACTCAATACTTTACATAGAGGATTGGATACTAGCGAAATTTTCGAATTAGAATCCCCTTTTTATGATGCACAAAATACAGCATTAGAGGCTAAGGATATAAAACTATTAATTTCTAATTTGCAAATACAAGATTTATCCGATAATTGGCATAGTATACAAGATACTATTAATGCTAAATACTATAATGGTGATTTTGCTTTTTTACCAAATTCATTTGGTATTATTACGCCTAATAAGACAAGTATTGATATGGGAAAATTTGTAGCAGAAGGTAATTATAAAGGCTTTAGATTTATAGTAGGTTTAAGTGGTCAGGCTACACAAATTGATAGTAGAACGGTAAGACCAACGAATCATATTTTGGGTAGCGCACCTATAGAAAGCACTTATGATAGTTTGACGCAAAGCCCTCAAACTTATATAATGAATATAATAAAAGGGACAGATACCTTCAATATTAAAAGTACAATAGCGCATGAAATTACTTTATATGGTCATATAGAAACTCGCCCTGGTAGTAATATATTTTTAAATACTTATATTCTTTGGGCAAGATTATTCGATAATATAGATTGGAATAATGATAGCACAATAGACATACAAAGAAAAATAGATAATAATTTGCCTTATATTTTTCAAATACAAGAATAGATTTGAAGATTAAAAATTAGGCAATTGTAGATATATTTTCTAATTTTATATAAAATTACAGCTATAAGTTATGGACAACTTATAGCTGTTTTCTTTTTTTATCCCTGCATTTTTACTTTAAATAAAGGACAGATTCAAGGAAAAAGATTTATCTTGCAACCAATTTCTTACATTTCATAAAACTTGAAAACATGTCGATAAGTATTACACTTCCTGATGGCAGCGTTCGTATGTATGAGTCAGGAGTTACGAGTTTAGAAATCGCTCGCTCTATAAGCGAAGGTCTTGCACGTAATGTATTAGCTGCTGAGGTTAATGGTCAAATTTGGGATGCTACTCGTCCTATCCAAAGCGATGCTACAGTTCGTTTGCTTACATTCAATGATGAAGATGGCAAAAAAACTTTCTGGCACTCAACAGCACACCTTATGGCTGAAGCTTTAGAAGCGCTTTACCCTGGTATAAAATTTGGTATTGGTCCTGCCCTTAACAATGGTTTTTACTATGATGTAGACTTGGGTGGACGCACTTTATCTATCAATGATTTGCCTGCTATTGAGGCAAAAATGATTGAATTAGCACGTCAGAAAAATCCTTATATTCGCAAAGAAGTAAGTAAAGCTGATGCTATTGCCTACTTTACTGAAAAAGGCGATGAGTATAAATTAGAATTATTAGAGCGTTTGGAAGATGGTAGCATTACTTTCTATCAACAAGGCAATTTCGTTGACCTTTGTCGTGGTGCACATATTCCTAGCACAGAATTTATCAAAGCTGTAAAATTAACGAATGTAGCTGGTGCTTATTGGTTAGGCGATGATAGTAGAAATGCTATGACACGTATTTATGGTATTTCTTTCCCTAAAGACAAAGATTTGAAAGAATACTTAGTGCTTTTGGAAGAAGCTAAAAAACGTGACCATCGTAAAATTGGTGCAGAATTAGAACTTTTCATGTTCTCTGAAAAAGTAGGTGCTGGCTTACCAATTTGGTTGCCAAAAGGCACTGCTTTGCGCACTCGTTTAGAAGAATTCTTGAAAAAGGAACAAACGAAGCGTGGTTATCAGTTAGTTATGACACCACATATTGCAAATAAGCATTTGTATATGACTTCTGGTCATTATGAAAAATATGGTGCAGATTCTTTCCAACCTATTCAAACTCCGCGTGAAGGCGAAACATTCTTGCTCAAACCAATGAACTGTCCGCATCACTGTGAAATTTATGGCTACAAACCACGTTCTTATCGCGATTTACCTTTGCGTATTGCAGAATTTGGTACAGTATATCGTTATGAGCAAACAGGCGAATTACATGGTTTATCACGTGTAAGAAGCTTTACTCAAGATGATGCACACCTTTTCTGTACTCCTGAGCAAGTAAAAGGCGAATTTTTAAATGTATTAGAATTGACATTATTGGTATTCAAGAAAATGGGCTTTAAAGATTATACTGCTCAAATTTCTTTACGAGATCCTAATAATCCTCAAAAATACATTGGTTCTACAGAAAACTGGGAAGCCGCAGAACGCGCTATTATCGAAGCGACACAAGAAGTAGGGCTTAAAACAGTTACTGAATTAGGTGAAGCAGCTTTCTATGGTCCTAAATTAGACTTTATGGTACGTGATGCTATTGGTCGTTCTTGGCAATTAGGTACAATTCAAGTGGATTATAATTTGCCTGAACGCTTCGAATTAGAATATGTAGGCAGCGATGGTCAAATGCACCGTCCTGTAATGATTCACCGTGCACCATTTGGTTCTATGGAGCGCTTTGTATCTGTATTAATCGAACATACAGCAGGTAAATTCCCACTTTGGTTAATTCCTGAACAATATGCTATTTTACCTATTTCTGATAAATATGTAGATTATGCAAAAGCTATTCAGAATGAATTATCTTTAGATGATATTCGTGGTTATATGGACGATCGTAGCGAAACGATTGGTCGTAAAATCCGTGATGCAGAGATGAAACGCATTCCGCTCATGCTTATCGTTGGTGAAAAAGAAGCACAAGATGGTACAGTATCTGTACGTTTACAAGGTGCTGCAGAAGGTGGTGACAAAGGCAGTATGTCTGTTGCAGCATTCAAAGCATTCTTCCAAACGCTATTAGAAAAAGAAGAGTAATACTTTTTCTAAAAGATACGCAGTATAAAAAACAATACTAAGCGTCGAAGAATTTTACTTCTTCGGCGCTTTATTTTATAAAAATCTTTTTTTACTAGCCTTAACTTTTTGTTTTTGAACTAAATTCCTTAAAGCTAGTTTAATAATAACCCATATATTCTTTCTTTACGCATATGCTTCATTCCATGACGGGCTATGGTATAGCCAAACAAAGTTTTGAAACGCAAACGCTTAGCGTAGAATTGCGTTCGCTCAATAGCCGTAATTTTGACTTGCGCCTTCGTCTACCGAATGCTTATCAAGCTTACGAATTAGAGTTGCGTAAACTATTGCAAAATGAGTTGCAAAGAGGTAAAGTTGATTTAGTAATTACACTAGAATCTAATAATTTACATGATTATCAAATTAATCAAGATTTATTAGCTAGTTATATAGAACAATTATCGCAAGCTGCTGCCATGAATGGTATAGAAAAAGGCGATATTTTGCAAACAGCAGCACGCATGCCTAACCTCATCAATAGTCAAGAAATCGAAATCAGCGAAAAAGAGTGGGAAGAATTGAAAGGTTTATTGGCGCAAGCTATTGAAAAATTCAATGCTTTTCGTTTGCAAGAAGGTGAAGTATTACGTCAAGATGTAGAAAATAATTTGAATACTATTTTATTACTTTTACAGCAAGTAATTCCTTTTGAGCCAGAACGTTTGGAAAAAGTACGCCAGCGCTTACGCACTCAATTAGAACAATTGGCTACTAAAGTAGATGAAAATAGATTCGAACAAGAATTAATTTTTTATCTTGAAAAATACGACATTAGCGAAGAAAAAGTACGCTTGCAACAACACTGCAATTATTTCTTAAATGAGCTAAAACAAAGCGAACCATTAAGTAAAGGCAATAAACTTGGTTTTATTGCTCAAGAAATTGGTCGCGAGATTAATACTTTGGGTTCTAAGGCTAACCACGCCGAAATCCAGCACTTAGTAGTCAAAATGAAAGATGCTTTAGAAAAAATAAAAGAACAACTAGCAAATATTCTTTAATTCTATAAAGTATTTTTATAATTTTGCACTTTACTTATAATTTTCTTCTTGCCTTAATAAAATAAAAATATAATGCGCCGTTATTGCGCATAATTCACCTCTTTCAATTATGTCTGAAAGGAAACTAATTATATTCACTGCTCCATCAGGTGCTGGAAAAACTACTATTGTCAAGCATCTACTCAAAAAGCGCGATGATCTTGCATTTTCTATCTCGGCTTGTACTCGTCCGCAGCGTTATGGCGAAATCAATGGTTTAGACTATTACTTTTTATCAAGTGATGAGTTTCGCCGCCGTGTGGCTAAAAACGATTTTTTAGAATGGGAAGAAGTTTATGAAGGTCAATATTACGGTACTTTACGCTCAGAAGTAGAACGCTTATGGGCTGAAGGAAAACACGTGATTTTTGATATTGATGTAAAGGGTGCTTATAATATTCAAAAACAATATCCAAACAATGCCCTCACTATCTTTGTGAAAACTCAAACGCCAGAAGTGCTTTTTTCTCGTTTGCGCAATCGCAAAACTGAAGACGAAGAAAGTTTACGTAAACGCATAGGTAGAGCCAAAGATGAAATTTCTTATGAATCTAAATTCCATGTTTCTCTCATCAATGATAATTTGGAAGAAACTTTGGCTAGAGCAGAAGAAATTGTAGAAAGTTTTATTTCTGAAAATAAAGTACTTCAACTTTAATTTTACAAATACCATATCCCCTTTCACAAAAAAATATACATGCAATGCAGATGTTAACCACACGAGGAATCTGTATTACTGTAGAAACCATGTATCAATCTCCATATTCTAGACCAATGGAAGCAGAATTTGTACACGCTTATCGCATTACTATAGAAAATTTGCGTAAATACCCTGTACAACTTTTGACTAGACATTGGCATATTTGGGATGCGACTGGGGTTTTGCGCGAGGTAAAAGGTGAAGGTGTAGTAGGTGTACAACCTGTTATTCCTCCTGATGCAGATTATGAATATGTGTCAGGCTGTCATTTGCGTGCCGAATTTGGACGTATGCACGGCACTTTTGAAATGCTTTGCCTAGAAACAGATACCATTTTTACAGTGAAGATTCCTACTTTTGATTTAATAGCTCCTTTTAAATATAATTAGCTAATCCGTTCAATTAGGGTTATTCAATATCTACTCTTTTTTCTTTTTTGGGAAAGGGAGTATGGTTTTGGTTCATTCTAAATAAAATTAACAATGGAAGACGATTACCGACACAAAGGCCTTCGCCATCAAATGTTAACGCTATTGCAAGAAAAAGGAATTCATGCTCAAGAGGTTTTGCGTGCATTGAATCATGTACCAAGACATTTATTTATAGATAGTACTTTTGAAGAATTAGCTTATGAAGATAAAGCACTACCTATAGAAGAAGGGCAAACCATCTCTCAGCCTTATACAGTAGCTTATCAAACGGCATTACTTGAAGTAAAAGCAGGACAGAAAATTCTAGAAATTGGTACAGGCTCTGGCTATCAAGCAGCTATATTGGCTGTGCTTGGCGCAGAAGTTTATACTATAGAAAGAATTGCTGCTTTATATAATAGCACTAGCAAACGCTTAGTACAATTAGGTTTGGGAGAACATATTAAAACTTATTTGGGAGATGGGCATTTGGGACTAGCTGATGAAGCTCCTTTTGATAGTATTCTTATTACGGCAGCTGCTGCAAGCTTGCCTACTGCACTTTTAGAACAACTAAAAATTGGCGGCGTGCTTGTCGTGCCTATCAATGAAAAAGATGATAAGAATTTGCAGCGTATGCTCAGAATTCGACGTTTAAACAACTTAGAGTATAGTGAAGAAAAATTGGACTATTTTAGATTTGTACCCCTCTTACCAGGTATTAAAACATAAAAAAAAGCAAAATAACTATTTACGTTATTTTGCTTTTTTTGTGCCTATACATAGGCTATATGCTTTAAGATTTAGGCATTAGAGGAAAAACTGCTGAGGCTGTTTGTGTTTCATAAGCGCCCATTGTTGTAATAGGTAACTTCCCCCCATAATACCCTTCACAATTTGCAATTACTTCATATTTTTGATCTGGACTCAATTTTAAAATAGCAGCACCATTTTCTACTACTACTTTTTCTTCTTTACCTGTAAAGGCATTTTTAAGAATAATAGAAGAATTATCTAAAGGAGATTTACTCGTAGCATCTACTATATGTATTTCAACCATCAAATCAGCTTCTTTTTTAGTTTCTTGTGCTGGCGTATTAATAGTAGTAATAGTAGTACCATCATTTACTATAGCATTATTATTATCAAATGCTTCATTTTCTATAGTATTTTTTGGTCTAAGACTTGGTGTAGTTTGTTGCTCATGACTATCTACACGAACTACATCTGCATTAGCTTTAGGTACTTTATTTGGATTGGTATTGTCTTCATCATCTAAAGGAGCTATATAAGGTGCCTCTGTAGGTGCTACTTCTGCTATACCTTGTTCCAATAATGAATCCAATTGTGTTTCAGCACCAATATTGATATTAGGTTTTATTTTAGGCAAATCGCTTTCAATTACTAAACCTTCAATATCGGCAGAATCATTAAATATAGCAGCTACTCTAGGAAAGATATTAGCTGGCAATTCTTTAGGCGTTTCGCCTTCTAAAATAAAACGATAAATATCATCCGAACCAGCTCTATTAGAAGAAAGGAAACCTTCAGTTTGATTATCTGATAACAAGAAATAAGTATCATCAAAAGCTGTATTAATAGGCTGTCCCATATTTTCAGGTTTTTGAAAATCGAAACCATTACCTACAGGAAAAGCTCTAAAAATATCATAACCACCATAATTACCATGTCCTTTAGAAGCAAAATATAAGGTGCCATCAGGATGTAAAAATGGAAAAGCTTCATCTTTAGTAGTATTAATACTTGCGCCTAAATTTTTAGGAGCAGCCCAACGATCACCTCTCCAAGTAGAGACCCAAATATCTAAACCACCATGTCCGCCATTTGCCATATTAGAAACAAAAAACAATTGTGTGCCATCGGCTGAAAGACAAGGATGCGTAAAAATTAAATCTGGTATATTAAAAGGTAAAATCTCAGGTTTAGACCATTTACCATTATCGTTAGTCGCTGTAAAAATTTGAATAGAAACTGTTCCTTCTGGTGCATTAATAGAAGGTTTTACGCTTTTAGCAAAATAAATTGTTTTACCATCGCGAGAGAATGTAGCAGGACCTTCGTGCTGCCCTGTAGTATTTAAACTTTTAGATAATAAGCGTGGAGATAATAAATTACCATCAGGCGACATTTCGCTATAGTACATATCTACTGTACCAATACCTTTCCATTCGTCTGTAGTTCTTAAAATTTGGTTAGAAGCAAAAACAATACCATTGCCATAATAGCTTAAACCAAATTCTTCAGATTGTGCTGTATTGAGTACTTCTTGTGGCTCTAGCGTTACATCATAATAAATAGGGCGAATAGCTTGTATAGCTTCACATTGTGCAATCAATTCTGCACTACGTGGATCTTCGCCACGCAATTGAGCATAGCGATTGAAATTATCTTTAGCCTCTTGATATTTGCCTACGCCCATTAAGATTTCGCCATATTGCAATAAAACCTCTGGTCTATCTTCTATAGCTATATCTAGAATTTCTTTATAAAGATGCTCTGCTTTTAGTGGCTGATTAGTTTGTCTATAACTATCGGCTAAATTCAAACGGGCATCTACCCCCATAATATTAGCACCAGCAGCAGAAGACATAAGTGTTTCATATTCTGCAATAGCTTCTGTATATTGCTTCTTTATATAATATTCATTCCCTTTTCTAAGCTTATCTAGGCGTTGTGCAGAAAGTGGCATACTGAGCGCTGCCATCAGAACAAAGAAAGAAAGTATTTTTATTTTCATGATTTGGATGCACTATTTTTAAAATTGGTGTAAATTTAGCTATATTTTTTGATAAAAGGTTGATTTATAGCTTTAAAATCTTATAAATTTAGGCTTTAATGTATTAATAAAAAATATTAATAAAATATTACCATACTCCCTTTTCCAAAGAATAAATATTAAAAAAAGTAATAAATACAAAGCAATTATAAACAAAAGTAGTATCTTTTAGCTTATGTATAGTGACTTGTTGCTAGAGATAACGTCAAAACTATATATTAATCGGATAGACATATTACGACCATTTTACACACAAAACCTCGATTTAAAATGAAAAAATTAATTCTCGCATCATTTGCTTTATTAGGTTTATCACAAGCGCTTTCTGCTCAATCAGTTGATGTTAGCATACGTGAAGAATCTAGAGCTTTCTCTGTAGGTACGCACAATGCTTATGTACTTTCTTTACCCAATACGAATAAAAAAGACGTAAATAAAGCTTGGCAATCTTTCATGAAAGATTATAAAGGCAAAACGAAAGCAGGTAAAGGTGGCGAAATTTTCACAGATGATGCTACTATCCAAACTATTAGCCCAAATACTATTGATATTTATGCACAAGCATTCGAAACTACAAATGGTACAGAATTAGCAGTATGGTATAATGTAGGTTTGGATTATCTTTCTTCTGCAAAATATCCTGAACAAACAGCAGCAGGCAATATAGTATTGCAAAAATTTGCTACAGTAATGGAAGCACAAATGTTGCAAGCACAAGTAAAAGAACATGAAAAAACGTTAAAAACTTTCGAAAGCGATCTCAAAAAATTAGAGAAAGAGAAAACTTCTAAAGATAAAGAAATCAGCAATTATCAAAATATTATTAAAAAACAAGAAGATAATATTCGTAAGGCTGAATCTGAAATCTCTAATAATTTAGAAAAACAAGAAGCTAAGAAAGACGAAATCAAAAAACAAAAGCAATTAATCGAAGATACAGCAAAAGCTGCTAAAAAAGCTAAAAAATAGTCCTTCTATATAAAACTTCATATTAATAGAAAAGCGAACCTAAGTGTAAAAACTTAAGTTCGCTTTTTTTATGTTTAATTGCGATGAAAAGTTAAACTTACCAATTCATAATTATGCGCTCTATCATAATACTCCAATACTAAGGTATTTTTTTTCAAGCTTTTTATTTCATAAATTATATCTTGGAAAGGGGATTCGGCATTAAAATATAAAAATAAGTTCTTGCTCCACGAAATCATATATTCCATTGGTGCCGTTTCTATATTTCCATTTTCAGCATATTCCACTGTTATTTGACCTGTACATCTATCTTCTTGATTTTGATTACAACTATCAAAATACAAAGTTATAAGGTCTATATTTTCTACTCTAGTTTCGCCTATGGTCTTATCGGTTAATGTCCAAGTACCATCAATTTTTTCTATCCATATTTGTTCTTTAGCACAAGCCGAAACCAATAATAATAGACTAATAGAAAATAACAAAAAAACAATTCTTCTCATAGCAAAAGATTAATTATAAAAAGGGTAAAAGTGCCTTAATAAGCCCTAATAATCTTTCTTCAGCTGCTTCTACTGCATCAATAACATCTTGCGCTGTAGTTTCTACCAAAGCAGAAATAGGATAACATTTATTAGACACTACAGACATTACAAAAATTGGTAATTCTGCATGCTTCGCCACTAAAACCTCTGGCACTGTAGACATACCTACTACATCTCCGCCCATTCTATGGAAAAACTCATACTCTGCTGGTGTTTCCAAATTCGGTCCCATAGAACCTACATAAACACCTGTATGTGCAGGAATATTCATTGCTTTAGCAATTTCTAAAGCTTTAGCATTTAATTTCAAATCATAAGCTTTCAACATATCTGGGAAACGTACCCCTAGCCTATCATCATTAATGCCACGCAAAGGCGTAGCCCCTTGCATATTAATATGATCACGCACAAATACTACATCGCCCATTTCAAAATGAGCTTGTAAACCGCCTGCTGCATTAGAAATTACTAAACGCTCTATGCCTAAGTATTTCATAACATAAACAGGGAAAGTAATAGCCTGCATTTCATAACCTTCATAATAATGAAAACGACCAGCCATCATCACTACAGGTACACCATGCAAATTACCAAAAATTAATTTGCCTGCATGCCCTTGTACTGTTGATTTTAAGAAATGCGGAATTTCGGCATAAGGAATTTCTATTGTATCCGTAACATCACGCACCAAATTCCCCAAACCTGTTCCTAAAATAAAACCAAATTTAGGTTGAAAATTCCCTATTCTTTCACGCAAATAAGCGGTAGCCGCTTGTATTTGATCATATAATTGCATAAGTTTAAAAAAGCTTTGATTTTAAAAATATAGCTATTCTTCTCCACGGTTTTTATGTCTACCGTATTTAGAAGTTTGATTTTGTTTTACTTTAGACTTTTTATAAGAAGTTCTAGCCTTATTCGTATGAATAGGCACTTTTTTGCGTTCACGCTCATTCTTCTTCTGACGATAATCTTTCTTTTCATGGAAAGCCCCCTTAAAAGTAGGGTCTTCTTTCTTACGCTGATTATCAATCTCCAAATCCATAGCTTGTTTTTCTTCATAAGGCGTTTCCGTTACCTCCACCTCTTCTGGCAAATCAAAAGAAGGTACAGACATACGAATTTTCTTTTCAATTTTTGCAAATTGATATTCATCTGCTTTATGAATGAATGTAATAGCTTCGCCTTTATTCCAAGCACGACCAGTACGACCAATACGGTGCACATAATCTTCAGTCATAATAGGCACATCAAAATTGATTACATGGCTTACTTCAGGAATATCTACCCCCCTAGCCATTACATCTGTAGCAATCAATAAACGAATATTCCCTTCCTTAAATTCATTGAAAGAATTAATACGCGCATTTTGGCTTTTATTCGAGTGAATTAAGCGTACAGTACCACGTATAGCTTTTTGACAATACTCAAATACTTGTGTAGCTGTAGTTTTAGTTTTCACGAATACAATTACACGATTAAATGTATCTCTATCTTGCAATAAATGCGACAAAAGATGCAACTTAGTTTGCATATTCGGTACGCGATAAGCACGTTGAGTTACTGTTTCTACTGGTGTAGCTTCTGGCGTAATTTCTATTTTTAAAGGGCAATCCATAAAGTTCCAACTCAATTCCTCTACTCTAGGCGAAAAAGTAGCTGAAAACATTAAGTTTTGCTTTTTACGTGGCAAAATATCCAAAATCAAATTAATTTGAGAAAGGAAACCCATATCCAACATACGATCAGCTTCATCCAATACAAAAGTATTAATAGACTTTAATATTAAATTCTCCTTTTCATACATTTCCATCAAACGACGAGGTGTAGCCACTACTATATCCACCCCTTGAGCAATTACTGCCGCTTGAGCTTTAGGACCAATACCTCCATACAAACCTACCCAACGCAAATCTGTATATTTAGCCAATGCTGCTACTTGCTCCGTTACTTGCAATACTAATTCTTTAGTAGGTACCAAAATCAAGCAGCGAGGGTCTGTTCCCTTAGCATATTTCAAATTTTGTAAAATAGGCAATAAATAAGCTGCCGTTTTACCTGTACCTGTTTGTGCAATGCCTATCAAATGCTGTCCCGAACGAATAGAAGGAATAGCTTGAATTTGAATAGGTGTAGCTTGTTTATATCCATGGTCATTTACAGCATCTAAAAACTGACGTGTAACACCCAATTGTTCGAAAGTAATTTCTTTCATTTTAAGTTTGAAACTATGTAAAATCGTTTTGCTTTATACACTTTCCTTTTATTTTTTATTTTTTTGGGAAAGGGAGTATGGCAAACTTTATAAAAAATATCTTTTCAATATCTTCAACAAGATATGTTTAGCTTATAATTCGCCTGCTGCTTCTTTATACAATACATTCAATACGGTTGTCCCTACAGCTTGTAAAGTATTTTTATCTATAATTGACATATTATCATTTTGTGTATGCCAATGTCCACCAAAACCAGTACGACTACCCTCAGGCAAATTAATAATATCTACAGTAGGAATTTTTGCAAATTCATTGACAAATAAATGGTCATCTGTAATATCTCTATATTGTCTTGGTGTAATGAAATAATCATTATAACCTAAAGCATAAGCCTCTTTCCAAATTTTATCTACAAAAAGACCAGCATAACGCATAGAAATACCTTCTTTAGGGAAAGTAGCACCACGAGAACCTACCATATCCAACAAAATGCCGAATTTAGCTCTATAACCATTGGTATTTTTTGCCCAATATTGAGAGCCCAAACACCACATAGAAGTATATTTATTCGTTGGTGTTATCCATTCTGGTTCGCCTTGGTCTTCTACATCAAAAAGTACTATATCAACGCCTAAATTAATAGGATTTTCTTGTATAATGCGTGCAATTTCTAATAAAACTGCCACACCACTACCGCCATCATCAGCACCTAAAATAGCTGTTTTTTGTTTGCTCGCATCACTTTCTTGGTCAGCTACATAGCGTGTATCCCAATGCGCACATAATAATACACGATTTGTTTTTTCAGGATTGATAGTAGCAATAATATTTTTTACCGGCATTTTAGGATCCAAAAAAGAATTTACTATACCTTCTTGTACTTTTACCTCCGTGCCATAATCTTTCAATTGCTGTACTAACCAATTTAAACAAGCTTGATGCTCTTTTGTTTTAGGCACACGAGGACCAAAGTCAACTTGTTTTTGAATTAAATCATAAGCATTTTGCGCATTAAATGTAGGCACTTTTACTTCTACTTTAGGTTGTGTAGGCGTAACAGGTGTAGGCGCAGGAGCAGGTGTATCAGGATTACAAGCATATAATAAAGTACAACCTAAGGCGAGTGTGAGTAATTTTTTCATAAGTAAATTTTATTATTCTATATCATCATCCTTTCGTTTTTTCTCTTGTAGCTTTTGCTGTTCGGCTGTAAGCTTAGAAGAATTTTTGAGGGTTTTATTCAATACCTTCATTTCTTCTTGAGTGAGATAACGCCATTGACCTTTAGGCAAGTCATCTAACCATAAATTCATAATGCGAATACGGCGCAAAGCAGTTACTTCATAGCCCAAGTATTCGCACATTCTACGAATTTGTCTATTTAAGCCTTGAGTAAGGATAATTCTAAAGACATTTTTATCTTCTTTATAAATTTTACAAGGTTTAGTCACTGTATCCAAAATAGGCACACCAGCCGCCATTCTTTTCAAGAAATCTTTAGTAATGGCTTTATCAACAGCAACCAAATATTCTTTTTCATGGTCATTTCCTGCACGCAAAATTTTATTTACAATTTCGCCATCATTGGTTAAAAGCAATAAACCTTCAGAAGGTTTATCCAAGCGACCTACGGGAAAAATACGTTCAGGATAACGCATAAAAGAAACTACATTATTTTTTACATTCGTATCCGTAGTACAAGTAATACCTACAGGTTTATTAAGCATAATATAAACATGCTTAGGAGCAGCAGGTAAAGGCTTACCATCAATAAGAATTTCATCTTTTTCTGTAGCACGATTACCTTTTTTTGCAATTATGCCATTGAGCATTACACGTCCTGCTTCAATCAAATCGTCTGCTTGACGACGAGAGCAAAAACCTGTTTCACTAATAAACTTATTTAAACTTTTATCTTCCATAACATTGAAAATATTTTATTTAAACCAATGCCATACTCCCTTTCTCAAAAAAATAAAAAAGAAAATACAACTAAGGACAAATAAAATTAATTAAGGCTTACTTTTCGAGTTGTAAAAAATCATTCATATTATAAATACCTGCCGATTGCAATACTAACCATTCGGCTGCGGCTACGGCACCTGCTGCAAAACCTTGACGATTATGCGCTTCATGTTCTATACGTAAAGTATCAATATTGCTGGTATAAGTCACTATATGTGTACCTATAACTTCGCCTATGCGTTTAGCATCTATAGGCAATGTATTTTCATTATTGATATTACTGTTTTCTGCTATTAAAGCCCAATTATTTAAATTTGGAAATGCCTTAATAATATCATTGGCAATGGTTAAGCCAGTACCGCTAGGAGCATCTAATTTATGAATATGATGAATTTCTTCTACTGCTGGCTGATAAATATGGCTGTATTTGTGCATCATTTGTGCCAAATTGCGATTTAAAGCAAAAAAAATATTCACGCCAAGGCTAAAATTAGAGGCATAAAAAAAACGACCTGCTACCGCTTTAAAAGCATTAGTTACCATTTCCCAATCTTCCAACCAGCCTGTAGTACCGCTCACTACAGGAATACCCGCTGCTTGACATGCCATTAAATTTTGAACAGCTGCTTGAGGACGAGAAAAATCAATGGCAACATCTGCAAGATTTAATTTTGATAAATCTTCAATATTGTGCGACTGAATTTTAAGCACAATTTCGTGTCCAGCTTTAAGTGCAATCTCTTCTATGAGTTTGCCCATTTTACCATAGCCTAAAATTGCTATTTTCATATATAAAGAGAAATAAAATCTAAAAAAATAAAGGCTTTAATAAGAAGAAAGTAGCTTATATTTGCAATATGGAGATACTTTTGGTTTGTGAAGACAAAAATACATTATTTTATTCAACTTCTATAACCTCTTTCTATAAGCCTTAAGGCATATTGCTAAATTTTGGGCAAAAAAAAAGCATAAGTCTTCTCGACTTATGCAATGTTTGGGAAATTAGATATACGTTGAGATTCATCATCATCATAGCGAAATATTTAAAGTCCCATATTATATTTCTCACCTTTAATACAAATATATATCGAAAATTTTTATATATATTCACTACTTCACGAATCGGGGCTTTTTCTTCATGAATCCCCCCTTTTTCTTCATGAGTAAACTTTCAAGGTCAAATTTATTCTTATAGATATATTATGAATTTATTTCTTGCTCAATCCTTTCTAGAATATTATTACAAAGCTAAAACCATTTATAACACAGATTCTAAATTTATTTTAGATTTCTATGAACAGGTTTGGCAAGATGATAGACATTATTATGCTTTCTCCGAATTAGAATTGTATAGGAGAAGTTTACTGAATAATCATAAAGAAATTCAAGTGACTGACTTTGGTGCTGGTTCACATGTTTTAGGCACTAAAAAAATGCGCAAACTAAGCCAAATCGCCAAAAGTAGTTTATCACCACAATGGGAATGCCAGCTTTTATTTAAATTAATCAATTGGAAACAACCTAAATATAAAATAGAAATAGGTACTTCTCTTGGTTTGAGCTGTTTATATCAACATTTACCCAATGCCAAGACAAGTACCTTTTTCACCTTAGAAGGTTGTCCGAATATTGCTAAAATAGCAGGCGAAAAATTTCTTTCTCTAGCGCATAAGCCTCAACAAATTATAGGTCATTTTGATGAAACATTACCTCAAGCTTTGGCGCAAATTCCTCGATTAGATTATGCTTTTATTGATGGCAATCATAGATATGACGCCACTATGAAATACTTTAATCTTTGTATGGAAAAAGCACATGACCAAACTATTTTAGTATTCGACGATATATATTGGTCTAAAGAGATGCGACAAGCTTGGTTGGAAATTTGTGCAGATAAACGCATTAGCTTAACTATTGATTTATTTAAAATGGGCATTGTTTTCATTAATCCCAACAATAGTAAAGATAAACAAAATCTTACCCTTATTCCTTTCCGTTATAAACCTTGGCGTATTGGTATTTTTAGATAAGCTATTTTTATTTAGCTTTTTCCATTTCTTTAGATACTTTATCGATTTGGTCTGCTAATTTTTTCAAATCTTCTTTTGTTTGCTCATCAGCTGTAGCTTGATCAATAGTAGATTTTAATTTTTTAGCTGTTTGTACTTGAGATTCTAAGCGTTCTTTTTCTGCTTGTAATTCTGCAATTTTAGCTGCAAATTTACCTTCAGCATCGCCTTCTTTCAAAGAAGCAATAGCTTCTGAAGTTTTATTGAAAGCTGTAGTAAATGTACCTTTATCTACTTCATTCTTGATAGCAGAAGTAATGCCTGAAGCCAAACCTTTGAAAGAAGAAGTAATATTACCTGCAATTTGCTTTTCTTCTGCTGTACCAAAGAAATTGGCATAAATCAACCAGCCTATAGTGAAAACTATAATTAATTTAATAATTGTACCTAACATAGCGTATAAGGAAATTTTAAAGTAGAATAATAAAAGACAAAGATAATTGATTTTTATAATTATAAAAAACTTCTAATTAATCTCTCTAAAGCATTATTTATTTTTTAATCCTTATAAAATAGGATAAAACTGTAGGATATAAACGCAAATAACGCCAAAGCAATAGAATTTGCAGTCCTTCATAAAATAATAGTCCTACAAAAGTTGCCCAAGCAGCTCCTGCTACACCATAAAGAGGAATCCATAAATTATGTGCCAATAAAGTAAATACTACTGAAGCAATTATACTATACATGGCTGCTTTTTCCTTATCTGCCATCATTAATAAATAACTAACTGGACCAACAAAAGCATGTAATAATTTAGCGCAAGAAAGCAGTAATAAAATAGCATATCCGCCTTTATATTCCTTTCCAAACAGTCCCAATATCCATTCACCTAAAAGCCATAATCCGCCGAAGCCAATTAAAGTAAGTACAAAAGCCATTAAAGTTGCTTGTGCATAAAATTGCTGCAATTTAGCTTTATCAGTTTTAAATAATTGAGCAAAAACTGGGGCGGCTATAGCTCCTAAAAGCATAAAAGGCATGGATAAAATTTCTGACAAACGTGCTGCTGCATTATAATGTCCTATTTGAGCCGCTTCTACTTGAAAAATATCCAACATAGCAATATCTACCCTAGTATTAACAGCATAAAGTAAAGAAGCTAACATAAAAAATAAACAACTTTTTAGCCATTTTATTTTTTTGGGTTTTGGAAAAGGGAGTATGGTATTTGTTGATAACAAATTTACTTGCTTGCGTAAAATATAAGCTGCTGCAATAGTGGCTATCAATAAAGTTATACTTCTAAAAGCTACGGCATGTACATCATCAAACAAAAAACCAATGCCATATCCCCCTATCAAAAAAAGAATAAAAAAACTAGGTTGTATAATTTTCTCGCTCAATTGTCCTAATGCTGCATAGCGCATTGCTCTAAGTGCTGCCTGATAATTATATAATAAAACAAAACAAGGCAAAGAAAGTAATCCCCAATAATAAGCCTCTTTATATTGAACAAAAATAGGCAATTCTAAAATATGCAAACAAAATAAAAAAACCAATATTACCAATCCTGCACCTATTAAAGCTATAGTGGTAGTCCATTTTATAAGTTGTTGTATATTAGTTTTATCGCTTTTTTCGTGTAAGATAGGAATTTCTCTAGTCAATAAATCATCTGTACCAAACAAAGCCAACATAGCGCCTAAAGTAAGCCATGTAAAAACAGTAGAATAAATTCCAAAACCTTCATCTGCTGTAATACGAGAAATAGTAAGCGCACTAGCTAAAGTCAAAAAAGCTGAAAAAATTTGCAATAATAAAGAAGATAAAGCCGAAGAAAATAAATATTGCTTCAACTTAGATTCGCCTACTGCCCCTTGCCAAAATTTACGCCACAATTGCATAATTATACTTATGAAAGTGTATAAAAAAATAAAGTCATCCCTCCACCAAATAGTTAAGGAATGACTTTATAATATATATATAGAAGCGAATAAATAGTGAGAACTATTATTCAGCTGCTGAATCTGTAGATTCTTCTGTTGCTGGTGCTTCGTTTTGAGCAGTTTCATTTGTTGTAGTAGCTGCTTTTTTACCACCACGACGCGTACGACGAGTTTTAGCAGTTTTAGCTTCGAGAGCAGCTTCGTTGAAGTCTACTAGCTCGATATAAGCAACTTGTGCAGCATCTGAAGGACGGAAACCTGCACGAAGAACACGTGTATAGCCGCCTGGACGAGTCGCAATTTTAGCTGCGATTTCACCGAAAAGTGTATCAATAGACTCTTTGTGTTGTAAGTAAGAGAAAACAACACGACGTGAGTGTGTAGAGTTTGTTTTTGCTTTTGTTAAAAGCGGCTCAATATAGCGGCGTAAAGCTTTAGCTTTAGCTAAAGTTGTACGGATACGTTTGTGAGCGATAAGCGAAATTGCCATATTTTTTAATAAGGCATCGCGGTGCGCTTTCTTACGTCCGAGGTGGTTATTTTTTTTACCGTGTCGCATGATAAATAAATAAATATTGTTATCATCGCAGCACAACTACAACGCATCAATGAATGACCGGAGCTGTTACTGCAAAAGGATTTCTTAATAGAATTTTAATTGAAATTATAGGTAAACCTATAGATAGTTTTATTCTTCGTCAAGTTTATATTTAGACAAATCCATTCCGAAAGAAAGGTTTTTCTCTACTAATAACTCTTCGATTTCTACCAAAGATTTTTTACCAAAATTTCTGAACTTGAGTAACTCATGTGTTTCGTATTGCACGAGTTCGCCAAGTGAATTAATTTTAGCTGCTTTGAGACAGTTATATGCACGCACAGATAAATCTAAATCTTCTAAAGAAGTTTTGAGTAATTTGCGCATGTGTAAGATATGCTCATCAACAATATTATCTTCTTTCTTAGCATCATCATCAAATGTGATGTTTTCGTCAGAGATAAGCATTAAGTGTTGAATAAGAATTTTAGCTGCTTCTTTGATAGCATATTCAGGATGAATAGTACCATCAGTTTTGAGGTCAATAGTTAACTTTTCATAGTCAGTGCGTTGACCTACGCGGCTGCTTTCTACAGCATAACGTACATTTTTGATAGGCGTATAAATCGCATCTACAGGAATATAACCAATAGGAGCGTCTTTAGACATGTGGTCTTCTGCAGCAACATAACCACGACCTTTAGTAACAGTAAGTTCAACCTCTAATGTAACACTAGGATCTAAATGACAAATTACTAAATCTGTATTCGTAACTTTGAATACATTGGTTTGGTCATTAATGTCACCAGCAGTGAAAACATCTTTACCAGAAATAGTAAGATAGATTTTTTCAGATGCTGCACTTTCTTCATCTAACAAGTACTTTAAACGTACTTGTTTGAGGTTAAGAATGATATCAACCACATCTTCCACAACGCCATGAATAGTTGAAAATTCATGGTCTACACCTCTGATCTTAAGCCCTGAAATAGCGTGCCCTTCTAAAGAAGAAAGCAAAACGCGACGTAAAGAGTTACCAATAGTTTGACCAAAACCAGGCTCTAAAGGTTTGAACTCAAATACACCTTCGAAGTCATCAGCTTTTTGAAGCGCTATTTTATCAGGTTTTTGAAAATTTAACAAGCTCATATTAGCGTGTACCGTGTTTGAATAAGTTGGTAGATGGAAGCTAGAAAATAGAATAACAATAAAGTAATAAAGATAATAT
>X137_Gaur__coassemble_62_pt1 | contig 44134 bp, 32 predicted proteins | sample X137_Gaur__metabat2_high_PE_006 | metagenome-assembled genome bin X137_Gaur | reverse complement strand
GCTTATTGGAATGGTGCCAAAGGCAAAAAAGAAGATGCTTGGTTGCAAAAAAATGCCGCTAAATATGGTTTTTGTCAAGTTTATTCTACCCTCAAAGAAAATGGTAGAAAGACTGGTTATCAAGAAGAAAAATGGCATTGGTCTTATTTGCCTATTGCCAATGATTTAACTTTTTGGTTTCCAAAAATGATTAAAGATAGCGATTTGAAAGATTGTAAAGGCGCAGAAGTTGCATCCAAATTGCAAATCATTCAAAATTATGTTTTAGGTTTAAATCCTAGCTGCAAATAAATTTGTTTTCTCGGTAACTTTATTGTATATTTCATCATTTATAATTAAATTCATTTTTTGGGAAAGGGAGTATGGCTTTTGTTATTTTAAAAGCTATTCTTTGTCAATTTTTACTAAAATTCTACTTTGATTTTGCTTCCTTATTGAATTTTATTTATAATTTTATACCCAAGAATTTTCATACCCTCAAACATAGAACAAGCTCTATTGCTAGAGCGCTTAGTCTATCTAAATTAAAAGTTCAATAATTCTTGCTTATACTTTATACTTTTATTAAATTTAGAAGTCTATATGTAAAAGAATTATCAAGACTTGTTTTTAGCCAAAAAAGGTGTTTAAAAATACTTGAAGTTTCAAAAAAAATATATACTTTTACGCAGCTTTAGGGCTGAATCCTAGTTCTAGGATAAGAATCAGTAAATAAAGATTTATAATTCATTAAAACTGCCCGCTATGATTGTCAAACCCTTGACTATAATTAAGCTTTTGCTTTGTGTATTCTGTCTGTCTTTGATAAGCACAGAGGCAATGGCACAACGCAAAAAAGGAAAAGATGACGGTGGTGGAGAGCTTAAGATTCTTAAAGACTTACCAACATTCTTCGTCGATGATGCGGCTTTTCCTGCTTATTTGAAGCAAATTTATAAAGTAGATGCTACGCGTTTGGCTGTTCGCCTTATCAATAAAGAGCAACGTGTTGCTAAACAAACTGTACGTGTTCCTGAAGAATTAGTACGTGCTGTTTATAATGCACTTGTTGCTGTGCGTACTAGTGATTATGCAGCTGTAGATACTATTACTCAACAATACTATGTACGTTCATTTCCTGTGCCTAGTGTAGAAAGTGTAGTATTATTGTTTGAGCATGACTCTCCAATTGCTGAGCCTGTAAAAAAACGTCAAGATTCTACTGGCTCTCCTGGCATCAACCGCATTATTCGTGAGTATAACCTTGTTATGACTAAAATGGTTTACTTAGACGAAGAACGTGCTGGTTTAGTCCTCAATTCGCGTGAGCCTATCAATATCTCTGCCCTTATGCATCGTCTTTACATGGAAGAAGGTGTTGGCTGTATTGAAGAGCAATCTCCTTATGGCGACGGTAATGATATTGTTTTAGAGCGTACTTCTGAAGGTTGGGATATTACTTATAGTGTGCGTTTTGGTAATTGTGTAAATCAATGTCAAAAAGTGCATGATTGGAAATTCACTGTTTCTGAAACAGGTGAAGTTACTTACAAAGGTAGCTTCGGTCAAGTGATTCCACCTTGGGTAAGCCCTCCAGCAACTGCTAAAAAATATCCAGATAAGTTGAAATAATTTTCTACTATCTTTTCCTATAAACTACCTTATTGTGATTTTGCAATGAGGTAGTTTTTTTTATTTTTTGGGAAAGGGAGTACGGTTTTTGTTTTTATATAAAAAAAAGACTTTAGAATTAATTCTAAAGTCTTTTTTAATTTTGCCTAAGCCTAATATTTTAATATATAGCTTAAGTTTATGTTGATTACATATTTGCAATGATTTCGTCGCCGAATTCAGAACATTTTAATAATGTAGCATTTTCCATTAAACGGTGGAAGTCATAAGTTACGCGTTTATTAGCGATTGCTTTTTCCACACCTTTAATAATAAGGTCTGCTGCTTCATTCCAACCGAAATAACGGAACATCATTTCACCAGAAAGGATTACAGAACTTGGATTTACTTTATCCTGACCAGCATATTTAGGCGCAGTACCATGTGTAGCTTCAAAAATAGCATGACCTGATGCATAATTAATATTTGCACCTGGTGCAATACCAATACCACCTACTTGTGCAGCTAAAGCATCAGAAATATAATCACCATTAAGGTTTAATGTAGCGATTACATCATATTCGCTAGGACGTAAGATAATTTGTTGTAAGAAGTTATCTGCAATAGCATCTTTAATGATTAGACCATTTGGCAATTGGCACCATGGACCACCGTCGATTTCTACAGCACCAAATTCACGTTTGGCTAATTCATAACCCCAAGCGCAGAATTGACCTTCTGTAAATTTCATAATATTGCCTTTGTGTACAAGCGTAAGAGATTTACGGTTGTTCTCAATAGCATATTGAATAGCTGAACGAACTAAACGCTCTGTACCTTCAATTGATACAGGTTTTACACCAATAGAAGCAGTTTGAGGGAAACGGATTTGAGTAACGCCCATTTCTTCTATTAAGAATTTTTTTACTTTATCTGCTTCTGGCGTGCCTGCCATATATTCTATACCCGCATAAATATCTTCTGTATTTTCACGGAAGATAATCATATCTACTGCACCTGGGTCTTTTACTGGAGAAGGTACACCTTCAAACCAACGTACAGGGCGTACGCAAGCATATAAATCTAATTGTTGGCGTAATGCTACATTCAAAGAGCGAATACCACCACCTACTGGAGTAGTAAGAGGACCTTTAATAGCAACTTTATATTTAGAAATAAGGTCTAAAGTTTCTTGTGGTAACCAACTTCCAACTTTATCAAAAGATTTTTGACCAGCTAAAACTTCCAACCATTGGATTTTTTTAGTACCATTGTATGCTTTTTCTACAGCAGCATCTAAAACTTTTACTGATGCAGCCCAAATATCAGGACCAGTACCATCGCCTTCGATGAAAGGAACTATAGGGTTATTAGGGACTAAAAGTGCACCGTTTTCAATGCGTATTGTTTGTTCGCTCATGATGTTGAGAAAGATAAAATCAATTAATAAGATGAACTTTACAAAGTATATTCTTTGCTTCCTTTTGTAAAAATAAATAATTATTTGAATTGTCCAATAGGAAAAAAAGAATCATTTGATAATTAAAATACTATTTTTGGGTGGAAAGTCAATAATGAGAACAAATACCGAACTCCCTTTCCAAAATAAATATATATAAATTATTTTATACTATAAATCAAAATTTGCAGAAATCTATGGAAACGCATCATCAAGTGAAAAATATGCTTCACTTAGAACAATTAACCCTTACAACACTCAAAAGTTTATACAATGCCGAAGCTGCTAATTTTGCTTTAGGCGAAGATGTTTTGCAAGCTGTAAAAAGAAATAGTGATTATTTACACCAAGCCATGTCAAAAACAAATGGTTTACATTATGGTGTAAATACTGGTTTCGGTTCGCTTTGCAATGTGCGCATTGAGGCACAAGATTTGGAAGATTTGCAGCATAATTTAATTATGTCGCATGCTTGTGGTATGGGCGATGAAGTGCCACAGGAAATTGTACGTTTGATGCTTTTGCTCAAGATTAAGAATCTTTCTTTAGGATATTCTGCTATAAGACCTGAGTTATTAGAGTTGATGGTCCATATGTATAAAAATAATATTTTGCCAGTGGTTTTCCAATTAGGTTCTTTAGGCGCTTCTGGTGATTTGGCACCTTTGGCGCATTTGTCTTTACCATTAATTGGTTTGGGCGAAGTGTGGGATGGCAATAAAAAAGTACCTAGTACAACTTTATTATCTAAATATGGGCTTTCGCCTATGCGTTTGGCTATGAAAGAAGGCTTAGCTTTGCTTAATGGTACACAATTCTGTTTGAGCTATGGTATTTATAGCTATTGGAAAGTAGAAAGATTAAATCGTTTGGCGGATATGGTAGCAGCTTTATCGGCTGATGCTTTTGATTGTCGTACATCGCCTTATGATGAAAGATTACATACTATTCGTCCGCATGATGGTCAAATTCAAACTGCCAAAAATATGCGTGATTGGTTGGCAAATAGCCCTTTAATGGCACAAGAAAAAGTAAGTGTTCAAGATCCTTATTCTTTCCGTTGCGTACCACAAGTGCATGGCGCTACTAAAGATGCTAGTGCTTATGTAGAACGTGTTTTAACTACTGAGCTAAATAGCGTTACGGATAATCCTACAGTTTTCGATAAAGATGAAGCTATTTTATCTGGCGGCAATTTTCATGCACAACCTTTGGCTTTGGCTTTAGATTTCTTAGCTATAGCTATTTCAGAAATTGGTTCTATTTCAGAACGTCGTTTATATCAATTAATTTCTGGTCAGCGCAATTTACCACCAATGCTTACGCCAAATTCTGGTTTGCATTCTGGTATGATGATTTGCCAATATTCAGCAGCGGCAATTGTAAGCCAAAATAAACAACTTTGTACGCCAGCTAGTGTAGATTCTATTGTTTCTTGCAATGGACAGGAAGACCATGTAAGTATGGGGGCTAATGCTGCTACCAAATTATTGCGCGTAGTGGATAATGTCGAACGTCTTTTAGCTATTGAATTTATGGCAGCAGCACAAGCTTTATCTTTCAGAACAGCAAAAACTTCTCCTCAATTGCAAGCCTATGTAGATGCTTATAGAACAGTAGTGCCTGTATTGCAAGAAGATAGAGTAATGAGTACAGATATAGCAAAAACTATAGATTTCTTAGCTACTAATTTTCAATAATGACGTCTTTTTCATGCTTATCTAAATCCAGATAACGAATAATTAAAGCTTTTAAAGCTAATTCTTGTGATTTGACATCAGTATAAGGCAATGGAGCCATTAATTTATAATGAGGCCAACCGTCTGCGTCAAAATGATCTAATTCATAATAATTATCTAAGGCAAATAAGGCACAAACAGCTACATGCATTAAGTCTTGTTTTTCTTCTTTGCTATAATCATCTTTGAGTTGTTGTGCTTCTTGAATACCTATAAGCATTAAAATAGCCTGTAAATCAGGTAATTTATCTAAATTAAAGGCTGCTTTTACGAAATTTCTAGCACGCAACCACTCAAAGTCTAATTGCCAATCTTCCATCTATATATATTGATATTAAAGTGAATGTTGTAGGTTGAATAATATATAAAATTGCCTTTTAATAAGCTTTCTTTTTTTTGAGAAAGGGAGTATGGCAATTTGTTTTACAAAGTTTTTATAAATGTAATGATAACACATTATATTTTAAAAAGTTAAAAAAAGCGCACCTTTTCCCAATGGAAAGGATGCGCTTTTATATTTCTCTGCTTTATAGCATTTTATAACTGTCTTATATTATCACAATGGCATGAAGTTTAGCGTGGTCCACGACCGCTAGAAGTATTAGAGCCTCTAGAATGTGAATTGAAACTACCGCCACCTGAAGAACGTGCGCCTTCACTGCCACTTCTCGACGGTGTGCGAGAGTTGTTATAGCTTGGCGATGGAGTAGAGGTTGTTCTACGAGTTTGTTCTGTATTGTAAGGATTATTTCTAGTATTATTTTGGTTACTATTTTCTCTAGGTGTATTAGAGTTATTGTAAGTATTGCGATTATTGCTGCGACCTGTTTCTGCCGAACGATTAGTAATGGTTGTTCTATTGCGTTCATAAGAACGTGTAGTATTGCTAGAAGGGTCATAATGAGAATAATTATTGTCATTGCGACCATAATAACTATTGCCATAATAACCACCACCATAATATGGATTATAGCCATAACCATACCCATAAGGATTGTAGCCATATCCAGCACCATAATAGCTATTATAACCATAGCCCATGCCATAAGTTAGACCATAACCCCAGCTGCTGCCATATCTATTATAACCATAATTATTATAAGGATTATAGCCATAACCATAGTTATTATAACCATAGCCATTATTCCAGCCATAAGCAGAGTTTGGAGAAGACCACATCCAAGGATCATTCCAACCATGACCATAATTATAAGGACTATAATAACCTAAACCAGAAGATGAATTATGAAAACGACGCACTCTCGAAGTATAATTCATATCTGCATTGCTTACATAGTCTTCAGAATAATAATCTTCAGAATAATAATCATTATTGTTGGCTTGTTTGGCTTTAGTTTTGCTTTCATAAGCATAGATTAATGCTGTTTCATCGCCATCGAAGTAAACATCATCATACATATTTTTTTTACTGCTAGTTTGCGCAAAAGCCGAGCTAAATAAAGCAGCTGTAAGCAAAAAAACAGTACATATATTTCTTATTTTCATAGTGCTAAAGTATTATGAAGTGGGATAATCATAAAACAATAAAGAAAGGAACAATGTTCCGCCTTTAATTTTGCAGTAGCGATTAGTCTAGCTACTACAGTAATCAATTGTAAAACAATTGATTAAAGATGTTAAGCATTAGACTAATAAAAACAGCATTTGTTATTTTCTTCTCTAAAATTACATACTTTTTTTCAATTATTAATATATGTGCTTTGACATTACCTAAAAATTAACAATTTTTAAGATTATTGGTTTTGTCATGGCTTTAGCCATGTATTTTTAAAAGAAAAAACCGAACTCCCTTTTTCAAAAAAATTAAAATTGAAAATATGATAAAATTTTTTCTCATTCGACATGCTCAAAGTGAAGGCAATATGCGTTCTGAATATATTTCTGGACAATCTGTGCATCATAATTTGAGCGAAAAAGGCATTACTCAAGCAAAATTATTGGGTAAGCGTTTTAAAAAGCGTGGATTAGGCCAACATTATGAAATTTGCGTTTCGCCAGCGGTGCGTACTATGCAAACGGCTACTTATTTTTGTAATGAAATTGGCTTAGATACAAAAATTTTGCAAGCTACGCCAGAGGTTTTAGAATTGTCGCAAGGCGATTGGACAGGGCAGTTGCGTACAGCTGTATATACACAAGAAGTTTTGGATTTAATTAAGTTTGACGCTTGGCATTTTGCAGCACCCAATGGCGAATCTCAAAGTGATGTAGGACATAGATTTTATAAATTCTTGCATAGTAAAATTCAAAAATATCAGCATGTACAAGAGACCATTCATGTTTATGTTTTTACGCATGCTGTAGCTATAAAATGTATTATTAAAGAGCTTTTTGGTATAGATGCTCAGCATACATTTAGAATTGGCGTAGAAAATACTTCTATTACAATTTTAGAGTATACGCCTCAAAAATTCTTCTCTTTAAATAAAGTGAATGATGTTGCTCATTTAGAAATGGCTGATTTATTAGATTAGTTTTTTTTTGAGAAAGGGAGTATGGCATTTTGTTTATAAAAAAAAAGACCTACTTTGTAAATTACAAAGCAGGTCTTTTAAGTATAATAATAACAAGTTTTCTATTCTGTCATGAAAATCAGAACAGCAGCAAAAATAGTAATTACTGCGGTTAAAACAGTCACCATTTTAATAGAAAAGTGAATACCATTGACAAATTTTAGAATATTTTCTTTCTGTTCTGGGTATTTAGGCAAAATTTCTGCTTCTAACTTCTGACGATCAAAAACATGTGCCTTTTCAAATTGCACTCTATTGCGAATCAAAGCTTGATAAGCATTAAGTACACGAAAACGAAAGAAAACTACCGTAAGAAAAAGTGCAGCAAATGCACCTATACAAACGACTAATAAAATATCTTGTAAAGTCACAATAAAAAAGATGAGTAATGTTTAACAAAATAGAAAAGTAAGCTTACCATTCTTTTACTTGGTGTGGATAGCGTTCTACATACAAATCGTGAACGAGTTTGTACAACATATCGCGCAATTCGTCGAAGTTTTCTTTGTCTGTAGCTGTTGTGAAAACAGCACGACCATTAGATTGTTCTAACCAATGTTGGCGCATTTCTGCTTCCAATACTGCTTTTTCTTCTTCTTTCAAGTAAGCATCAAAGAAACGATTTCTATAAGCATCTAATTTATTGAAAACATATAAAACAGGTTTATCCCCAGCACCAATATCCATTAAGGTTTTGGTTACAACCTTCATTTGGTCTTCCATTTGAGGGTGCGATAAATCAATTACATGCAATAATAAATCACTTTCTCTTACTTCATCTAAAGTCGATTTGAAACTTTCTACTAAGTGCGTAGGCAATTTTCTAATAAAACCTACAGTATCCGATAATAAGAAAGGCATAGCTTGTAAAACTACTTTGCGCACCGTAGTATCTAAAGTAGCAAAAAGTTTATTTTCTGCTAATACTTCAGCCTTACTAATGGCATTCAACAGGGTAGATTTACCTACGTTAGTATAACCTACTAAAGCTACGCGAATGAGTTCGCCACGGTTTTTGCGTTGCGTTTGTGCTTGTTGGTCAATTTTAGATAATTTTTCTTTCAAAAGGGCAATTTTATCGCGTACTATACGGCGGTCAGTTTCAATTTCCTTTTCACCAGGACCACGCATACCAATACCACCACGTTGACGTTCTAAGTGTGTCCACATACCACGCAAACGAGGCAATAAATATTGCATTTGAGCCAATTCTACTTGTGTTTTTGCTTGTGCTGTTTGAGCACGTTCGGCAAAAATATCTAAAATTAAAGTAGTTCTATCTAAGATTTTTACTTTCATTAAAGCTTCTAAAGTATTAGCTTGCTTAGCAGAAAGGTCATCATCAAAAATTACTAATTCAATTTCATTTTCTTCTACGAAAAGGGCAATTTCTTCCGCTTTACCAGAACCAATGAAAGTGTGAGAATTGATTTGCGGCATACGCTGTGTAAAAGTTTTTACTACTTGTGCACCAGCTGTGCGTGCCAAGAAATCTAATTCTGCTAAATATTCTTCTGCTCTTTCATCTGTAATATTAGGGGTAATTACAGAAACTAAAATTGCTTTTTCTAATTCTCTTTTTACGAGTTTCGGCCCTTTATCGCCGAGATTCCATTCTTGCGCCATTTATATAATTTAAATGAAGAAATTGCTGAGATTATTTTATACGCTTTAACAAGGCAACATAAAAACCATCTGTTTTGTCTATATGCGGATAGAACGTTTTATCTTGTAAAAGCTCGAATTTTTGACCCACTTCGCTAGCCAAAAATTTAGTTACTTGGTCTTGATTTTCGCTAGGCATAATGCTGCATGTAGCATAAGCTACTGTACCACCTACTTTTACTAAAAGTGCATAATCTTGGAAAATTTTAGTTTGTAAAGCAGTAATTTCTGCTAAACGCTCTTTAGTTAATTTCCATTTTAAGTCTGCACTTCTTCTTATAGTACCCATACCAGAACAAGGCGCATCAATTAAAACTTTATCTGCTTTGCCCATAAGCTCTGCATAAGAGAAAGGCGATTTGATAAGACGTGTTTCAATGATTTTTACACCAGCACGTTCAGCACGTTTTTCAGTTTCTTCCAACTTAGCTGCTTCTACGTCCATAGCATAGATTTTGCCTTTATTTTGCATTAAGGCAGCCATATGCAAACTTTTGCCACCAGCACCAGCACAAGTATCAATTACGATTTCATTCGGTTGTGGTTGCAAAATTAAGCTTACTTGTTGAGAAGCTGTATCCTGAATTTCAAACCAACCTCTTTTATAAGGCTCTAAAGAAACTAATTTTGGACGACCTTCAACTTCTAAAGCATTTTGGCAATTTTCTACAGCATTAGTCACAATATTATGACGCTCCAAACCTTCTTGTACTTCTCTTAAAGTCTTTTTAAGTTTGTTCACGCGCAAAATCAAAGGAGCAGGTTCATTTAAGCTTGGTAATAAAGCATTCCATAATTCTTCGCCCATTTGAGCTACTGCTTCTTCATCTAACCAATCTGGGAAAGAGTGCAATACAACACGATTTTCTTTCAATTCTTCCCAATTTTGCGCCAAAAGTGCAGTGTTTAATTTTTGCCATTGTGGAATATGCGCAGGAATTTCGCCAAAACGCAACCAAGTGCCTACACCAACCAATTGATACCAATGTTGTATAGTAGAAGGCTCATCGCCTAATAATTCGTATAAAGCGCGATAATTTCTTACCGCATAATATATTTCTTCCGCAATCCAACGTCTATCTCTTGCGCCCCAGCGTGCATCACTGCGCAAAGTACGTTCTACGACTACATCAGCTAATTCTTTTTTTGAAAAAATGCTTTGTAGCGCATCAATAACAGCGCTCAAAAGATTAGGATAAATGCGTGGTAATTGTGCCATTGTAATTCTAAAAATAATAAATTATGTAAATACTCGACAAAGTTAATCTTTTTTATCAAGAATGAGAATTTTTTGACTTAGCCTTATAACTAAATCATAGCTTTATTTTTTTTGGGAAAGGGAGTATGGTTTTTGTCTTAAATAATATTTAAATTATGGTACTAAATAGGTTATTTTTAAAATAACTATTGCCATTGCGCTAATTTTCATATATTTTGCCTATATTTAGGAAATTGTATTTATGCTCCAATGGCTTAAATAATTATTTATCAATGTTTTACTAATCATCAAAATGAGTCTTTTCACCGATAATATAGCAGCAAATATTGCTGTACAAACTGCTATTTTGAACGATACAGTTTTATTAGGAAATTTAGAGCAAGCCGCAGAGGTTTGTCTCAAGGCATTGAAAGAAAATAAAAAATTATTATTTTGTGGAAACGGTGGTTCTGCCGCAGATGCACAACACCTTGCTGCTGAATTCACAGGACGTTTTTATCTCAATAGACCTGCTTTATATGCAGAAGCCTTGCATGTAAATACATCTTATCTTACAGCAGTTGCCAACGATTATAGCTTTGATGTAGTCTATTCTAGAATGATAGATGGTATAGGTCAAGCAGGTGATGTTTTAGTAGCGATTTCTACTTCAGGCAATTCTAATAATATTTTATTGGCTATAGAAGCTGCTAAAGCCAAAGGGATGACGGTAATTGGACTTACAGGTAAAACAGGTGGAAAAATGGCTACTGTAGTAGATATTTTACTCAATGCTCCTAGTAGCACTACACCCCGTATTCAAGAGGCGCATATTTTGATGGGACATTGTATTTGTGAAAGTGTTGAAGCCGAATACTTCAAAGAGTCATAATTATAATTATGCTATTTTTAATAGCACTTTGTTTGCAATAAGTTTAACTTAATTTTTAATATTTTCCCTTATGGAAACGCCTGATAAAGAACAAGAATTTATAAATAATACCGAACTCCCTTTCCAAGAAAATTTCTTAGCACAAACGGAATATAATTTTGAAAATGATGGAGAAGCGGCTTCTTATGCAGAGTTAGATGATTTGCAACAATTGATTTTGCGCCATACTGTAGAATATCCGCAATGGTTGGAAAAAATGCAAGATTGGACTATAGCGCAGTTATTGCAACGTTTGCGTAGTATAGATATTCATACTTCTAAAATGCAATTGGAAGAATATGCAGAAAGTGCTAAATCTGCTTTGCATGTGTCTAATACTTTACTTACTACGGCAGAAAATTCTACTAAAGCTATTGATAAATTATCTATGCTTTGGGCAGCTGTAGAATTACTTTGGCAGAAAATGTTTCCAGAGTGGTTGAATGTAGAGGAAATGTTGAAAAAGGCAGCAAAATTGGCAATGTCAAATAAAAATGCTGAAATTGTTTTAAATGATTTTGTAGCTTTATTCGATACTTTTATAGAAGAGCTTTGTGCAGAAGAGGAAGCTTTAAATTATGATATTATAGCTGAATGGTGTACCTTAAATGCTGAATGGTTGAATGATGTAATGGCTTATTGGCTACAAGTAATTGTAAAGCATTTTGATAGTATTCAGAAAATACATTTGCCTACGGCTCAAATGGTAGATAAATTACATGATTTAATAGAAGATTTGGCTACAAGGTCAGCAAACTTTGCGCAAATACGTCTTTATTTAGCTTTAATTAATGGCGCTGATAAAGAGGTTAAATCTATTATTGAGCAAATTGAAGAAGTAATGGAGCCTGGTAAAGAGTTTTATGAATTCTTAGGTCAATTTTATGGCAATCCTCCCGTTTATGCTTTCACTACCGCTAATCCTACTTTATCCATGATGTATTATGAAAAGATGATGGATAATTTGGATATAGAAGCCTAAACACTATTTTAATTCACCCTAAAAAAGATATTATATTTATGCTTACAAAAGAAGATATAGTAAATAACTGGTTACCAAGATATACTGGTACAGAATTACATGAATTTGGTCAATACATTCTCCTTACTAATTTTAGCAATTATGTGAATATTTTTGCTGATATGCATAATGTTGAAGTAAAAGGCGTAGGTAAAGCTATGCAAACAGCTACAGCAGAAGGTATTACTATGATTAACTTTGGCATGGGTAGTCCTAATGCTGCTACAATTATGGATTTATTGACTGCTATTTCGCCTAAAGCTTGTTTATTTTTAGGCAAATGTGGTGGCGTACGTAGCGATAAAAATGCAGTAGGCGATTTGATTTTACCTATTGCTGCTATTCGTGGCGAAGGTACATCAAATGACTATTTTCCACCTGAAGTGCCTGCTATGCCTGCCTTCGCATTACAAAAAGCAATTTCTACTACTATTCGTGATTATGAATTAGATTATTGGACAGGTACAGTGTATACAACAAACCGTCGTGTTTGGGAGCATGATACAGAATTTAAAGATTATTTACGTCGCATTCGTTGTTTGGCTGTAGATATGGAAACAGCTACTTTATTCGTAACAGCTTTCAAAAATAAAATTCCAGCAGGTGCTTTATTATTAGTATCTGATATGCCAATGACGCCTGATGGCGTTAAAACTTCTCAAAGTGATGCCGCTGTAACAAAAAATTATGTGAATACGCATGTTCGTGTAGGTATAGATTCTCTCAAACAGCTTATTAATAATGGTTTGACAGTGAAACATCTTCGTTTCTAAAAGGAAAACCCTTTTCAAAGAAAATAATATAATCTCATCATGTAAAGCAAAGCTGAAAAGCAAAAGGATTTTTACTTTCTCTAACTTGTTTATTCATACTATATGTTTATAAAAAAAATTATTGGTGTGGCATTGTTTTGGAGTATGGGTACACTAGCAATGCTAAAAGCACAAAACATCAATGTCAAACAAGTACTAACTATTGATAATGAGCAAACTAATTTGGAACAATATAAAGCCCAGTATCAAGCTGCTATATTGGCAGAACATGAGCCTGAGCCTATAGAAAGCGAAGAATTTGATTTAGAGGCTTATATTAATAGTATAGATTGGGAAAAGGAAGAAGCCGCTATCTTAAAATGGTATGAAGCTTTACCTGAAGACAAAAATATAATAGAAGAGAAATAACCTTTTTTAAATATTGAATTTAAAATTGCATTCTTTATCTTTAAGCCTTCAAAGTAGTTTAATTTTATTTGCTGCTTTGAAGGCTTTTTCTTTGCAAAGGACTAAGCCTAAAATAGCAAAACTTATATTAAGAGATTCCACCTTATGAATGAATTAATACGTAAAAACGGTGCTGCATTAGATAGAGAATTTAATTGGTTGAGCGAAGTGATTCGTTTGCGTATGAGTACATTAATAACGCCAGACCAGCCCATAGCGGCACAACGCTCTATTTATGAATTGCAACCACCTGATTTTTCTACCGATAACTCTACTTATGCTTTATTTGCTAGACAAATGTCTTTTGAAGAACGCATAGTAGTAGCTTTGGCTTTGGCACCGCATTTGCGCCCTAATTTATTAGATGTTTTTTTTGCTCGTAATGGACAATATGACCGTGTTTACACAGAATTTGGTGGTTTAAAAGGGAAAAAGTTTAGTGGTTTTTTACCTACTGGCGAAACAGCTATTTTTATTCTATCGGGTTATGATATTGCTATGCGTGTAGCTTGTATAGATTTATTCCGTCCACAACATTTCTTTGCTAAAGCAAATATTTTATCTTTGAGTAAAAGCGAAGGTAATGAGCCTTTATTGAGTGGTATGATAGAAATCTCTGATGAGTATCTCAATTATTTCACTACGGGTAGACCTTTTAAACCTGATTTTTCTACCAATTTCCCTGCAAAATTACTTACTACTAAATTAGAATTAGCAGATTTAGTATTAGACCCTCATGTACTTTCTGAGCTTTCAGAATTATGGTCTTGGTTAGAGCATCAAGAAAAAATTATGGTAGATTGGGGTTTGCAAAAGCATTTGAAAAGGGGATATCGCGCCCTATTTTATGGGCCACCTGGTACAGGTAAGAGCTTAACAGCTACTTTGATTGGTAAACGCATTAATGCAGATGTATATCGTGTAGACCTTTCACAAGTAGTTTCTAAATATATAGGCGAAACAGAGAAAAATTTAGCTAGTATTTTCGATCAAGCAGAAAATAAAGGTTGGATTCTTTTCTTTGATGAAGCCGATGCACTTTTTGGAAAACGTACAGCAACAAGTGATGCAAAAGACCGTCATGCAAACCAAGAGGTTGCTTATTTGTTACAACGTATAGAAGATTATTCTGGAGTCATTATTTTGGCTACCAATCTTAAAGCAAATATGGATATAGCCTTTACTCGTCGTTTCCAATCTATTATTTATTTCCCTTTACCCAACTTCGAGCAAAGACTTACGCTTTGGCAAAATGCTTTTGCTACAGGTTTACAACTCGATGAAGATGTTAATCTAGAGCAAATTGCTAATGATTATGTTTTAGCTGGGGGTAATATTATCAATGTATTGCGTTATTGTTCGCTTACTGCTTTGCGCAGAGGACATAATGTCGTTTATATGGAAGATATTGTAGATGGTATAAAGAAAGAATTGCGTAAAGAAGGTAAAACGCTATAATTTTATTTTATCTACACTTTTTTTTAGACTTTAATATAATATATGGCAAATCGCGCCAATCCGCCTAAAATTCAAAATATTGCGCCTTGTTTGGTACCAGAAACACGTACCTATACTTTAGCTAATGGCGCTAAAATGCATGTGCTAGATGAAGCTCTAGACCAAGCTGTTTTGCGTTTAGAATTAATTATTCCTGCTTCCCGCTTACAAGAAACTAAAGCTTTAATTGCTCGTGCTACTGCCAAATTGCTTAAAATGGGCACACAGCAACATACTGCCGACCAGCTTTCAGAAATTTTAGATTTCTACGGCACCAAACTCAAAATCTCTGATGGTTTTGATTCTACTACTGTGCGTATGTATTGTTTGCATAGAAACCTTCCTGCTATGTTGGATATTATTATGGAGGTTTTGACTACACCTGTTTTTGCTGCCGAAGAATTGGAAAAATTCGTACGTCGTAGCAAAGAGCATTTGCGTGTAGATTTACAAAAGGCAGACTTCTTGGCTTATCGTAAGTTTACAGAATTAGTTTTTGGAGCGCAGCATCCTTATGGTTATAATAGTTATGCAGAATTGTATGATGCTATAGCAGTAGCAGACTTGCATCAATTTTATCAAAATTATTATCAGAATGAGGCGCCTACTGTTGTATTAGTTGGACAAATTAATAGCGAAATTGAAAAATTAATTGCAGATAAATTAGCTACTTTACCTACCAACGGACCTTTAGCTAAAAATATTATTCAACCTTTTGCGCCTTTACCAAATATAGATAGAGTAGTAGCGCATGAAAGTATTGCCGAGAATCAACAAGCTGCTATTCGTATAGGTCGTCGTTTATTTAATAAACATCATGAAGATTTTCCTGCTTTTTTTGTACTCAATACTGTATTAGGCGGTTATTTCGGTGCTAGATTAATGCAGAATTTGCGTGAAGATAAAGGTTATACTTATGGTGTTTATTCTTCTGTAGATGATATGAATTTTGGCGGCTATTTTGGTATTGATACTGAAGTAGGTTTGGAAGTAGCGGATGATGCTATTGAACAAATCTATATTGAAATGGATAAGCTTTGCCAAGACAAAATTCCTGCTAAAGAATTGGACATGGTTAAAAACTATTTAATGGGTACATATGTTAACGCATTTGACGGTTTTTTCAATCGTGCTAATACTTTCTCTGATGCAATTCACGCTGATTTACCTTTAAGTTTTATTGCAGACTTAGCAAAAACTACACAAGATATTACAGCTGAACAGTTGCGCGAGCTTGCCCAAAAATATTTTGCAAAAGACCAATTATTAGAGGTAGTTGTAAAATAAAATTTTGTTGAAAAGGGACTATGGCATTAATTTAAATATATTTTAGTTCTTTTTTAGTCTAGTCTAAAAATGGAATCAATAGAAACAAAAATTAATTCTCTTTTTTCAAATCCTTTTTCAAAAAAAAAATTAAATTTGCTGCTAATCGCTATAAAATTTGTATTTTTGCGCAGTTAACCAAAGGATTTTACTTTTCATTCAACGAAAATCGTTATAAAAGCTTTTAAAATGGCATCAAAAATTTTTGATTTGGACATGATCAAGCAGTTCTATGCTGCTTTACCTACTCGTGTTGCTGAAGCACGTGCTAAAGTTGGTCGTCCTCTTACACTTACTGAAAAAATTCTTTTTTCACACCTTCATGCTGATTCTCCTTTAGCAGACTATGGTCGTAACAAAGATTATGTATTCTTTGCTCCTGACCGTGTTGCTATGCAAGATGCAACTGCACAGATGGCATTGTTACAATTTATGACTTGCGGTCGTAAACAAGTAGCTGTTCCTAGTACTGTACACTGTGATCACTTAATCCAAGCGAAAGATGGTGCTTCTACAGACTTACCAGAAGCAGTAAACAAATCTGCTGAAGTTTTCAATTTCTTAGAATCTGTTTCTAATAAATATGGTATTGGTTTCTGGAAACCAGGTGCTGGTATTATTCACCAAATCGTATTAGAGAACTATGCTTTCCCTGGCGGTATGATGATCGGTACTGACTCTCATACAGTAAATGCTGGTGGTTTAGGTATGGTTGCTGTGGGTGTTGGTGGTGCTGATGCTGTAGACGTTATGGCTGGTTTAGCATGGGAACTCCGTATGCCTAAATTATTAGGTGTTAAACTTACAGGTAAATTAAATGGTTGGACATCTCCTAAAGACGTTATCTTAAAAGTTGCTGATATTCTTACTGTAAAAGGTGGTACTGGTTACATTCTCGAATATTTCGGTGAAGGTGCTGAAGCTATGTCTTGTACAGGTAAAGGTACAATCTGCAACATGGGTGCAGAAATTGGTGCTACAACTTCTACATTCGGTTATGACCAATCAATGTACAGATACTTAGCGGCTACAGGTCGCCAAGAAGTAGCTGAACTTTGCGAAGGCGTTAAAGCTGATTTAACTGCTGACCCTGAGGTTTATGCTAATCCTGAACAATACTTCGATCAAATCATTGAGATCGATCTTAATACATTAGAGCCACATGTAAATGGTCCTTTCACGCCAGACTTAGCATGGCCTTTATCTAAATTTGCTCAAGCAGTAAAAGATAATAACTATCCTGCTAAATTGGAAGTTGGTCTTATTGGTTCTTGTACAAACTCTTCTTATGAAGACTTAACACGCGCTGCTTCTTTAGCACGCCAAGCTGTTTCTAAAAACTTAGAAGCTAAAGCTGAATTCACAATTACTCCAGGTTCTGAATTAATCCGTTATACTGTAGAGCGTGATGGTTTATTAGATGACTTTGAGAAAATTGGTGGTGTAGTAATGGCTAATGCTTGTGGTCCTTGTATCGGTCAATGGGCACGTCATACAGATGATCCTAAACGTCGCAATTCAATTATTACATCATTCAACCGTAACTTTACTAGCCGTAACGACGGTAACCCTAATACACATGCATTCGTTGCATCTCCTGAGATTGTAACAGCATTTGCTATTGCTGGTGATTTAACTTTTAATCCACTTACTGATACTTTAACAAACAAAGACGGTGAGCAAGTGAAATTAGATCCACCAAGTGGTGATGAATTACCAGTACGTGGTTTTGATGTTGAAGATGCAGGTTATTTAGCACCAGCAGAAGATGGTAGCGCAGTATCTGTAGTTGTTAGCCCAACATCTGATCGTTTACAATTATTAGAGCCATTCAAAGCAATCACTAATGATCAATTGAAAGGTATGCGTTTACTTATCAAAGCGAAAGGTAAATGTACAACTGACCACATTTCTATGGCAGGTCCTTGGTTGAAATACCGTGGTCACTTAGAAAATATTTCTAATAACTGTTATATTGGTGCAATCAACTTCTTCAACGAACAAGCAAATAATGTATGGAACGCTGTTACTAATACATTTATGCCAGTTCCTGAATCAGCTCGTACTTACCAATCAAACGGTATTAGCACAATTATTTTCGGTGAAGAGAACTTAGGTGAAGGTTCTTCTCGCGAGCATGCAGCTATGGAGCCACGTTATTTAGGCGTGAAAGCAGTAGTTGTTAAATCATTTGCTCGTATCCACCAAACGAACTTGAAAAAACAAGGTATGTTAGCATTAACTTTTGCTAATCCTGCTGATTATGATAAAGTTCGTCAAGATGATGTTATTGATATCTTAGGTTTCGAAACATTCGCACCAGATAAAAACTTAACAATTGTATTACATCATGCAGATGGTACAACTGAGCAGTTTGAAGTAGAACACACTTATAATCAACAACAAATTGATTGGGTAAAAGCTGGTTCTGCACTTAACAAAATCCGCGAAGAGTTTGGTGCATAATTCTTTTAAAAGAACAAAAACCATACTCCCTTTATAAAAAAAAATTCCCTCCCTTATCTGGAAACGATAAAGGAGGGTTTTTTTATGGATATAGAGTAACTAAATGCTAAGAATGCATAAGTGTTTCTAAATAGTCATTAATATAATTCATTATGGCTGGATTATCTTCCAATTCTGGTGCTAAGGAAAATAAAATATCATAGGCATAACTATTGGTTTCAAGCGCTAGATAAAGTTGTTCGAAGCCAGCGGTATAATGTCCACGAATGAATTTGACAGAAGCTAAAGCATATTGTGTAAAACTAATATTCAAATCGTATTTTTCCATCATAATGCAAAGTTGGTCGGCAGCATCATAGGCTTTTAAATCTATGAGAAAAGCTAAATATGCGCCCCAAAAATCTGTATTAGTAGATTGTAACTTGATAGCATCAATAAAATGATTGGTAGCTTCTATATCTTTTTGCATTTTTGCCTTTGCTTTGGCTAAAGCTAGTAGATAATGTGCTTGTTCTTTACTGACATTATGGGCAGATTCGTAAGCGGAAGCGGCAGCAGCATAATATTCATGTGCTAAATTTAAATTGCCAATGAGAAAATAAACATAACCTTCTAAATGGTCAAATTCTAAAGCTTTTTGATAGTATTCTAAGGCTTTTTCATAATTTTCTTCTTCTTGCCAACATTCGCCTAAGCGCATTAAAGGAAAAGCATCATTGGTAAAAACTTCTAGTTGGCTAGCTTCTAAAAGGATTTCACGTGCTTTAGCATAAAGTTTGTTGGTAAAAAGAAAATCAACATACTCATAATAAGCATATTCATAATTATCTTGTGCCACAATAGCATATTCATAAGCATCCATAGCTTCTTCTTTCATATCTTCACGGGCATAAGCATAGGCTAAAAGTAACCAAGCAGAGGCTGCATAAGGGTCTTTGTCCGTTATTTTTTGAAAAAGGGGAATAGTAGGCATTAAATCCTGCATATTTTCCATGATAATGCGTAAGCGAATACTAGTAACCTCTGCACGAGGGTCTTGAGCATAAGCCATATATAAATTATCGAAGGCTAATTCATATTCTTTTCTAGATTCCCACATAAAGGCTTCTACTAAAGAAATATTGAATAAATCTTCGTTGGTAATATCATCTCTTTGACGCAATTCTGTAAGTAAATCTATAGCGGCATCATAGTCTTGTTCTCGAATGAAGATTTCTGCTCTAAACAGTAAAATTTCTTCATGTTTTGGGTCATATAAAGCGGCTTTATCTAATGCTTCATGTGCTTCCTCCAATTGATTGAGTTCTAAAAGAAAATGTGCCTGACGAATATAAGGCATAGGATCGAATGGATGCTGCGCAATAGCTAGTTTTGTAACCTCTAAAGCATCTTCTGTGCGCATAGCTTCATCATAGAAATCTATGATGTCTAGCAAATTATCGATATCCCAAAAGCGAATTTCTCCTGAAGCTTGCATGGCTTCGTATTCTTTTACTTGATGTTGTAAGCTATGCAAATTGGATTGAGATTGCTCATCATCAAAATATTGATTGGTATTCATAAATACGATAAGATTAATAGGAGGTACAAATTTGAAATAGATGAGTAGTATAATACTTGCGTTAGTTGTATAAGGAATAAAAGCTTATATAGGTACAAAAGTATTATACCAACAATAATCAAAAGAATGCTTTTATTTGTATTATGAGTATGGGCTTTTAAACAAAATATAAGCCTATAAGCATATAGATAATATTAGCATTATTTGGAAGGGTTTAAGATAAATTGTAGCCTCAGTGCTAAGCTTCTGAGCATACAAATGGCTTAGCGGGTAAAGGTGAACATTAAAATAAAGATGATTATTGACAGCATTAGTCTTTAGCATAAAGGGCTAAAATAAAGCTGCTTTTTTTTGTCTAATTTTGCTTACAAATGAAGGTGAAACTACGGAATTTTGTAAGTCTTAAAATAAGTAGCATTAGTACAAAAAAATCTAAGTAAATGTGTCTATATTACTCTGCTATATCCTTTTTTCAATTTTTGTTGTGAAAAAATAATGTTGCAAGACCCTCAAAAAGTTAAGGGCATTTGTGTAAAGATATACTAAATGTTGATTCTTTATCTTTTTTGAATAAAGGAAAAATAAGCCTAAGTGTATTTTTTTTAATTTTTTCTTAAGAATTATCCATTTTAATTCTAAAAAAAGTAATATTCAATTTGAATTGACTAATAAATTAATATTAGTTTTTCTTTAAATTGAACTTTAGTGTTACTTTATGCTTATAAAGCCTCTAGGCGCTAGGCTTAAGCGTATTAAAAATACTTGTCTTAAACCAATGCCATACTCCCTTTCTCAAAAAAAATAAAAAATAAAAGCTTCAATTGAACTTCAAAATTAAAGTATAAAGAAAATTAAGCTTGAATCTTAAATTTAATTTGTTGAATAGGATTTTATGCCTAGCTCCTTATAAAAATATGTAAAAAAAAGGTAATAAACTGTTAAAGCTTTTTTAAATATGAAAATAATTCCAGCCAAGAAGCTTTGCAGCAGTCTAAAAATAATAAATCTACTCTTTAACCTTTGTTTGAGTGGGGCTAAACTATTGTACCAACGTAGTACAGAGTAAATGCGTTTATTTACTTAGTTTTTTAATATAATCTTAATGCTTTTAGACCATATGTATATAGAGATGACCAATAAAATAAAATATAGCACTTGTTTTTTTATGATGATTTGTCTGTTTATAGCTTGTAAAGATAAAGGCACAAGTTATGAGCAGGTCTATTGCAATAGTTTTATAAAAGGGGATTTTTTCATTACCAATATTAATACTTTAACACATAATGGTATTGCTCTGCCTCAATTATTGACAGATTCTATTTTACAACACAATGATATTCAGGCTACGCCAAATGCTATAGAGGCTATTTATGTGCATACAGCGGCAGTGAATATTTGGGCAAATGGACAAGTAGTGCCTTTAAATACGGTGGATTCTATAGAAATTTATTTGACTAGTCCTACCATTAGTCATGAGGCGCTTTTTGCTTATGATACTATATCATTGGGTAAAGGCGGTAATTTTGCGCCTAGCGATAGTGTTTTGGCTTTTTTGGAAACGGTGCCTTATAATTTAGTCAATATATATAAATCGGGACAGCCTATACAGTATTTTGCCAAAATTAAATTTAATGAGTTACATACTTTAGGGCGGTATAGTATAGAGCTTAAGTCGCATTTAGTTTTAGATATAAGACAAGATTAAGTCTAGTATTTTTTGAAAAGGGAGTATGGTGCCATAAATGGCATTTATTCCATAGAAGAATAGCGCCTAAAACTATGAAAAATCAAAAAAAAGCTGTATTTTAGCGTTATATAATAGATGCTCATTTAACTTTATTTATAAGGCCTTTTTTCTTCGAGATTAAAGGCTCTTCTTTATTTATGTAGCTTATGAAAAAATATATTTTAAGTTTGCTGGTGTTTTTCGGTACATTTTCGCTTATGGCGCAAAGCTATCAAACGCTTAATTCTGTATCCGAAAAAGTACGCAAGCAATATACTATGGCTTATAATTATATAAGCATGAATGAAATTGGCAAAGGCATTGCTGAGCTGCATAAAATCATTAAAAAGAATCCAGATTTTATTAATCCTTATATATTGCTAGGCGATACTTATAGAGAAGAAAAAGAGTTGGATAGTGCAGCGCATTATTTTCAAAAAGCTTTGCAAGTAGCGCCTAGACATGAACCGAAAATTCATTATGCTTTAGGTCAAATTTATTTGAATAAAAAAGCTTATGATTTAGCTGCCCAACATTTAGAGCTTTTCCTAACAGAAGGTAAACCTTCGCCTGATTTTAAAAGAAAAGTAGAGAAAGAATTAGGTGATGCAGCTTTTAGAGCAGATTATGCCAAAAATCCTAATCCTATAGAAGCCCAATTAATAAATATTAGTAGTAATATTAATACTCCTTTGCGAGAGTATTTTCCTAGTATTACAATAGCTTCAGATATGTTGGTGTATACAGTAGAGCGACCATCTTCGCAAGGTAGAGGTATGCAAGAAGATTTGTATTATTCAGTTTATAAAAATGGAGAATGGTCTATAGGGCAACCTATTCCAAATGTCAATACACCTGATAATAATGAAGGCGCACAGAAAATATCTGCTGATGGTAAATTTTTAGTTTTTACTGTATGTAATAGACCAGGGGATTATGGTAGTTGCGATTTGTATTATAGTATTAATCATAAAGGGCAATGGTCTACGCCTAAAAATATAGGTGCGCCTATTAATTCTAGTAATTGGGAGTCTCAACCCTCTGTTGCACCGAATGGCGAAGCAATATATTTTGCTCGTGGCGTAAAAGGTGGAACGACAGGCATAGATTTATATGTTAGCTACAAGCAAGCTGATGGTAAATGGGGAAAAGCAGAAGCTTTAACAGAGATTAATACACCTTTCGATGATATTTCGCCTTGCATACATCCTGATGGGCAAACACTTTATTTTGTTTCTAATGGTTATCCTGGCTTTGGTGGTTTTGATATTTATGTTTCTAGAAAAGGAGAAGATGGCAAATTCTCTAAACCTATTAATTTAGGTTGGGGGATTAATTCTGAAAAAGATGAGCAAGATATTTCTGTTTCTTTGAAAGGGGATTTGGCATATTTGTCTTCTCATAGAGAAGGCGGACAAGGTTTAGTAGATATTTATACAGTAGCATTGCCAGATGCTGTAAAGCCTTTAGCTGTAACCTATGTAGAGCTCATTGTAAAAGATGCAAAAACTAAAAAAGTTATTCAGCAAGCTGAAGTTAATATTCTTAATATTAGTACAGAAAAAACTTTCTTAATGACAAGTACAGATAAAGCAGGAGAACTTTTAGTATGTTTGCCTATGGGGAAGGATTATGCTGCGCAAATTAAAAAAGAGGGGTATTTATTTCATAGCGAACAATTTGCTTTGAATGCTAATTATGCTTCTGATAAACCACTTAAATTAGAAATCTTTTTACAACCAATTTCTGAAACTTTACTAGTAAATTCAAACAATAATCAACAAGCGCCTAAAGCAATTATTTTGAAGAATATATTCTTCGATACGAATTCTGCCAAACTCAAAAATTCTTCTCAACAAGAGTTGCAACAATTGAAAGTATTATTGATAGAACAACCTAATATGCGTATTCAAATTAATGGGCATACAGATAGCGAAGGGGATGATACAAGTAATCTTGTTTTGTCTCAAAATCGTGCACAAGCTGTCAAGGATTATTTAATCAAAGAGGGTATAGAGGCAGGGCGTTTGGAAGCTAAAGGTTTTGGTGAAAGTATGCCTATAGATAGCAATGACACAGCGCAAGGACGCTCGAACAATAGACGTACAGAATTTGTTATATTAAGCAATAAATAAGCTCTAAAAAATAAAATAAAAAAGTGTAAAAGCAAGCTGCAAATTAGCAGATATTACGCTTTTTTCGTATCTTTGTAGTTATGGAACAAAATAAGCAAACAGAAGAAAAAACAGCACAAGAACAAAATAAAAATTACGGTGCTGATAATATTCAGGCTCTTGAAGGCTTGGAGGCTGTACGTGTACGCCCGGGTATGTATATCGGTAGTACAGATAGCAAAGGGCTTCATCACCTAGTGTATGAAGTTATCGATAACTCTATAGATGAACATCTTGCAGGTTATTGCTCTCATATTGAACTCTTTATCCGTCCTGATAATTCAATCACTGTAAAAGATAATGGACGTGGTATTCCTGTAGGCATGCACCAAAAATTACAGAAATCAGCCTTAGAGGTTGTAATGACTGTATTGCATGCTGGTGGTAAATTCGACAAAAATACTTATAAAGTATCTGGCGGTTTGCACGGTGTGGGCGTATCTTGTGTGAATGCACTTTCTGTACGTTTGCAAGCGGAAATCCATAGAGAAGGTAAGATTTTTGTTCAAAACTATAGTTGTGGTCGTCCTTTAGATGAAGTAACTGTAATTGGTGAAAGCTCATTAACTGGTACTAATATTCACTTTTTACCAGATCCTACTATTTTCTCGGAACTAGTATATAGCTATGATATTTTAGCAAAACGTTTGCGCGAATTATCTTTCTTAAATAAAGGTTTAACGATTTCTATTACAGATGAGCGTGAAACTTTAGAAGATGGTACTTTCAAATCAGAAACATTCTATTCTGAAGGGGGCTTATTAGAGTTTGTATCGTATTTGGATAAATCAGCAGGTAGAGAATCTATTATGCCAGCTCCTATTATGATACAAGGTGAGCAAGACAATATAGTAGTAGAAGTAGCTTTCCAATATAATGATTCTTATCGTGAGAATTTACGTTCTTATGTGAATAATATTAATACTATTGAAGGTGGTACACATGTAGCAGGTTTCCGTCGTGCTTTAGGTTTAGAACTTAAAAAGTATGGCGATACGCAAAAGATTTTTGAAAAACAAAAAGTTTCTATTTCTGCTGAAGACTTTAAAGAAGGTTTGAGTGCTATTATTTCTGTAAAAGTACCTAATCCAGAGTTTAAAGGTCAAACTAAAAGTGAATTAGGTAATCCTGAAGTAGGTACTGTAGTTTCTAACTGCGTACGTAAAGTAATTGAAGCTTATTTGGAAGAAAATCCAGCTATAGCACGCACTCTTATTGATAAAGTAGCTTTAGCCGCTAAAGCACGTAATGCAGCACGAAAAGCTAGAGAAATGGTACAACGTAAGAGCGTATTAACAGGCTCTGGTTTGCCAGGTAAATTAGCTGACTGTTCGGCTCGTAATCCTGAAGTAGCTGAGATTTTTTTAGTGGAAGGGGATTCGGCAGGTGGTACTGCAAAACAAGGTCGTAATCGTGAATTTCAAGCGATTTTGCCATTACGTGGTAAAATCTTGAATGTAGAGAAAGCTTTAGAGCATCGTATTTATGAAAGCGACGAGATTAAAAATATGTTTACGGCTTTAGGCGTACGTATTGAAGAGAAAAATGAAGTAAGAACGCTTAATATTGACAATTTACGTTATCATAAAGTAGTCATTATGTGTGATGCCGACGTAGACGGTAGCCATATTACTACTTTGATTTTGACATTCTTCTTCCGTTATATGTTGCCACTTATCGAAAATGGTTATATCTATATTGCTACACCACCGCTTTATCAAGTGCGTAAAGGTAAAAAAGCAGTATATTGTTGGTCAGAAGAAGAGCGTAATCAAGTTATTCAAGAAATGGGTGGCGAAGATGCAGCTGGTATTACAGTTCAACGCTATAAAGGTTTGGGTGAGATGAATGCAGAACAGCTTTGGGATACTACTATGAATCCTGAAACACGTACTTTGCGTCAGGTAACTATACCAGAAGCAGCTAATGCAGATTTAACATTCTCTATGTTGATGGGCGATGAGGTTGCACCACGTCGTAAATTCATAGAAGAAAATGCACGTTATGCACGTGTAGATGCATAATGAGTTAAAACTGAAATATAAATTATATTATATATAGGTCATAAAAAAGCGGAATCGCTACCAAAGGTAGTGGTTCCGCTTTCTATTTATAAAAAAAAGGCAATACTCCCTTTTTCAAAAAAAAATTACATAGCTGCAATTACAGAAATTTCTACTCTTGCACCACGTGGTAATCGAGATACTTGAACGCATTCTCTAGCTGGAGCAGTAGCACGATCAAAATAAGTAGCATATACTTCATTTACTACTGCATAATCATCTAAATTCGTCAAGAAAATAGTACATTTTACAACATCATCCCAAGTTAATTCGGCAGCAGCAAGCAAGTTTTTAACATTTGTCATCACTTGATGTGTTTCGCTTTCTATACTATCTTGTACCATTTGACCAGTAGCAGGATTGATGGCTACTTGACCAGAAGCATACAACATATTGTGGGCAACAATGGCTTGGCTATAAGGGGCAACTGGTGCTGGGGCATTAGGAATAGTAATGACTCTTTTTTTAGACATGATAGTAGTTTTAAAAATGATTATAAATAGAAAATTCCTGATTTATTAACAAGTTCAAGAAAATCGACGTTATATTAGACAACGAAAATACAAATTAGAATATTTTAAAATAGTATTTTCATGGATAGAAATTAGGTCAAATGGGTAAAAAAGTACATTTTTAGGCTTTATGACATATCATAATCAAAGGAAGGTTAAAAAAAATGTATCTTTGTAAATACTTTGGCGTAAAATAAAATTTTATACTATCGCTAATCTTTATATCAGAATTCTTGAATTAGGCTATGAAATATAAATTTACTTTTTTATTTTTATTCGGTATTTTATGCTTAAGCAAAAATGCCCTTGCTCAGCAGCCAGCACAATATAGTTTGTTTATGCTGAATAAATATAATTATAATACGGCATATGCAGGATTAGATAAATCTTTAAGTATGACGGGTGTGGTGCGCAAGCAATGGGTAAGTTTTCCGGGCAGTCCGCTTACTTTTCAATTTAATGCTCATACGCCAATACCAAGAATTAATAGTGGTATAGGTTTGGGCATGGAATATGACGCTATAGGTGCAGAACGTATGTTGCGTACACGTTTATCGTACAATTATATGATAAATTTGGGAAAGGGAGTATTGTCTTTGGGAGTTGCTGGAAATTTTTTGCAGCGTTCTTTAGATGGTTCGATTTTGCGTACACCTGATGGAGATTATGGTAGCGGTAATAATCATAATGATCCAATTTTAGGCAATAATACAGCGCGAGGTAATACCTTTACAGGCGAAGTAGGTGTTTATTACAAACATCCAAAATTTGAAATAGGGGTTTCGGCTATAAATTTGCAAGAGCCTGTGGCTAAACTTTCTACTAATACATTAATCCAAGAAATTAAATACAAGAGAAATCTTTTCTTTCAAGCACAATATCATTGGGATGTTAATGCACAATGGCGTATAAGTCCTATGCTATTAGCTAAAAGTGATATAATAAGAACTCAAGTAGATTTGGCTGCTACCGTTTGGTATGACCAAAGATTTTTAGGAGGGGTAGGGTATAGAGGTTTTACAGCTAATAGTCAAGATGCAGTCTTTTTATATATAGGTATGCAAGTATCAAAGAATTTTTTACTTGCTTATAATTATGATATTTCACTTAATGCATTAAGAACTTTCAATTCAGGTTCGCATGAAATTGTACTTAATTATAATTTGAATAAAGAGATGGGAAGAGAAATTCCACAAAAAATTTTATATAACCCGAGATTTTTATAAAAAATTAAGAAAAAAAAATAATTTTACACAATACGCGCAAAAAATTGAGCGTTATTAAGCAAATCTTCAAAACGAAGCAAAAATACTTTCCGTTTTGACCAAATAAAATCCACCTTTTAAGATATATTTTATATTTAAATATACCTTTAGGTGTATTTTAATAGCAATAATTTGTAAAATATAGGGGTATTCATTACTTTTGCAAATGGCTTATCATAAAAAAAGCTATTAAATTGGTGCGATTGTTTTGAATAATCATAACTAAAAAACTATATTTACAGCCGTTCTTTAAGCCTTTTAATATTTTATTGCTACTCCCATTTCCATTTTACGAAAAAATATGTTTTTAAACAACACGGGTGCGAACATGAAAAAGAAGCAAAATTTAGCCATTTTATTAAGTGCTGTCCTATTATTGTCCGCTTGCGGCAAGGGAGATGGTGGCGGCCAACTCATAGGAGTACTTGACCGTCCGTCGTGGAGACCTATTACGCCTTATGGTATGCAATATATTCCGTCTGGTACTTTGCATATTGGTGCAAGTGACCAAGATGTTAGTCATGCTTTGGTGCAACGCTCAAAACAAGTATCTATCCAAGGTTTCTTTATGGATGATACAGAAATTACAAATAACGAATACCGCCAGTTTGTAGAGTGGGTTCGTGACTCTATTGCGCATAGTTTATTGGGTCATACAAAAGAAGACCCAAACCAACCATCAGGTAATGGTATTGACTGGGAACAGGAATTAAACTGGGAACCAGGAAATGACTTAGACCAAATGTTTTATCAAGGTGATGAGCAATTAGGTGGTCGTCGCAATCTAGATATTCGTAAATTAGAATTCGATTATCAATGGTACGATTGGAAAAAAGCAGCTCGTAACTTCGATTGGAAAAATGATTATAATCGCGGTACAACTGAAAAACATAATCGTGCAGACTATATTAATAAAGATACAGTACGTATCTATCCAGATACATTAGTATGGATTCGTGATTTCACTTATTCATATAATGAGCCAATGACACGTAACTACTTCTGGCATCCAGCATTTGATGATTATCCGGTAGTCGGTATTGCTTGGAAACAGGCAATGGCTTTCTGTTATTGGAGAACTTGCTTGTGGAATGCTTATGAAGAAGTAAATACTGAAGACTTCCGTTTACCTACAGAATCTGAGTGGGAATATGCAGCACGTGGTGGTCATGACTTAGCACCATATCCTTGGGGTGGTCATTATACACGTAATGCTAAAGGTTGTTTATTGGCAAACTTCAAACCTGGTCGTGGTGATTATCCGGCAGATGGTGGTTTATATACTGTACGTGCTGATGCTTATTTTCCAAATGACTATGGTTTGTATAATATGGCAGGTAATGTAGCAGAGTGGACTTCTTCTGCTTACTACGAAAATGCTTATGCATTCTTACACGACTTACAACCAGATATCCGTTTTGATGCGGAAGAAGATCATCCAACAGCTTGGAAACGTAAAGTTATCCGTGGTGGTTCTTGGAAAGATGTAGCTTACTATATCCAAACTGGTACACGTCACTGGGAATTCCAAGATACAACAAAATCTTATATTGGTTTCCGTTGTGTACTTACATTCTTAGGTCGTTCAATTAATGATTTTAAATAGTCTATTGAATTGAAAAAATACTATAAATTTTTTATAGTTTAATCATATAATACTTTATAAAGCGCATCTATACTTAATAGTTAGATGCGCTTTATATGTAATTAGTATTTATATATATATAAATATTATAGTCTTTTTAAAGAATTTATAAAAATTCTTTAAAAAATTAGTTTTGGAATACAAAAGATAAGGAAAGTTGTTATCTTTCATTATGCAAAATGGAAAACTATTTTTTGATAATAAATGAAAAAAAAATATATCCATTTTATTTGGGACATTTGTAGCTTTTTTTTACTTTTGCCCACTTCGTAATTCAAGAAAAAGAAGAATTAGAACAATAAACAAAGTAGTTGTTAGCTTTTCAGTTTTTCAAGGCAAAATCAAGGAAAATGTAGTCTTTTGAGGTGGTTTATTTAGTTTTTTTTCAAAAAATAAAAAAACATAGGTACTAAGTGTATCTATTTTCATAAATACTCATTATAATTACGGAAGTTTTTGACTAGCCTTTTAATTAGTATAAGGCAATTCAATGAACTTGTTTGTTTTTTTCTAACCCTTTTATTATTTACTAACCTTTTTTAAACTAGAAAAAACCATGAGTTTTATTCATTCAGCTAAGTTTGCTTACATTAAAAACCTTATTATTGGTATTGGTGCAGCAGTTGTACTTATTGGTGCTTTATTCAAAATTCAAAGCTGGCCTTTTGCAGGTGAGATGCTTACTGTAGGTCTTCTTACAGAGGCTGGTCTATTCCTTATGATGGGTATTCTTCCTCCACACAAAGACTACTATTGGGAGCGTTTATACCCAGGTTTAGATGAGCACGGTGGTCCTTTAGCAGCTGCAGGCGCTATGGGTGGCGGTTCTTCTTCTAGCTTTGATGGTGCAGAATTGACAAAAGCAATTACTAGTGGTAACTCTACTATGATTGAAGCACTTAAAAACATTAAAGTTGATACTAAGCCTTTAGAAGCTCAACAAGCTCAAATGGTAAGTGAATTACAAGTTATGGCAAAAAGTATGTCTAGCCTTAAAGGTCTTCAAGATGCTAACTTCGACGAAGTTGCTAAATTGACTCAAGGTGCTGGTAAATTTACTACTGCTCTTAACTCTGCTATCACTAGCATTAGCGAATCTTTAGAAGATACTAAAGTTTATCGTGAGCAATTGACTCAAATGAACAAAAACCTTAAACAACTTAACAGTGTATATGGTAATGTTTTAGCTGCTATGGGTGGCAACAACAAATAATTAATACCAAATCACACATAATTTTTATCAGACTATCTAGACTATTCTAGATATATCGACGGAACCCTATTTTCTTTAAATTGAAAAAAGTTAAATAAATGTCAATTCCAAAGGATCCGCGCGGCCTGATGATCAACCTTATGTACTTGGTATTAACAGCGATGTTAGCCTTGAACGTATCAGCTGAGATCATCAACGCATTTTTCTCCCTTGACAAAGGTATTGCAAATACAAATAAAATTGTTCAATCTTCTAATGATCAAATCTTAGAAGGTATGAAGCAATTAGCAGATACAAAAACAAATTTCAAACCATTAGTAACAGCTGGTGAACAAGTTGCTCCAATTGTTAAAGAATTCACTGATTTAATTGCTGAATATCGTACAATGATGGTTGACTCATCAGGTGGTGCTTATCCAGATGATTATCCAGATGATCCATCTAAAGCAGGTAAACCAAAAGGTTACAAAGATATCGATGTAGCTACACGTTTATTCGTAACTGGTGGTCGTGGTCAAACATTAGCTGCTAAAATTGATGAAACTCGTAATAAACTTATTGGTTTAGTTGAAGAGATTGCTACTCAAAAAATACCTGGTGTTAAGATTGATGAAGAGAAGTTCAATAACTTCAAAAATAATCTTCCTTTAGTAGTTGATAATTCTCATGAAGGTTCAGGTAAAACTTGGGAAGCTTATACTTTCGGTTATATGCCAGTTGCTGCTATCTATCCACTTTTCCGTAAATGGGAAAATGATGCGCATGCAGCTGCTACATTAACTTTAAGTTTCTTAGCTGATAATATGGGTAAATTAGATCTTAAATTCGATCAATTCGACGTGTTTAGTTCTTCTCCAAAACCATATATTCTTTTAGGTGAAGAGTATACTGCAGAACTTTCTTTAGGTGCTTCTTCTTCTCAAGCTCAATTTAGCATCAATGTAGGTGGTTCTAACCTTCCTGTTAAAGATGGTAAAGCTACTTACAAAGCTCGTCCTTCTACTGTTGGTGAGCAAAAATACAGTGCTACAGTTAACTTAACTAACCCTATGACAGGTGAGGTTGTTAAGGTACAAAAAGAATTCATGTATGAAGTAGGTCAACCTTCTGTAAACGTTTCAGCTGATAAGATGAACGTATTCTACATAGGTGTTGATAATCCAATTTCTGTTGCAGCTGCTGGTGTATCTTCTAACGATATTGCTATCAATGCTACAGGTGGTGGTGTTACTTTAAACAAACAAAGCAATTCTAAATATATTGTTAAAGCTACTGCACAAGGTGAAACTAAAATCACTGTAACAGATAAAAAAGCTGGTAAACAATTAGGTGCTTTTGATTTCCGCGTTAAGAAAATTCCAGATCCAGTTGCTAAAATCGGTAACTCTACAGGTGGTGCAATGGGTTCAGGTGTAATGTCTGTACAAAGAGGTATTATTCCTGTATTAGAAAACTTCGATTTCGACGCTAAGTGTGAGATTCAATCTTATACACTTTACTATACTAAGAAAAGAGCAGACACTCAAATGATTCAAGGTCAAGGTGGCGCATTCTCTGGTCAAGTTCTTGCTGCAGTACAAGCTGCTGGTGTTGGTGACTCTTATAATTTCGTTGATATCAAAGCTAGATGCCCTGGTGACGCTGTAGGACGTACTATCAATACAATTGGTATCACTATTAAATAGTGTATTCCTCTTGGAAAATAATAAAGCTGATAAAAGCATTTTTGCTGTAATTTTTAGTAAAAATTCTTTTTAAGTATAATAAAAGTTGGTTGTTTTACGTTATATATCGTAACAACCAACTTTTTTTTAGCCTTTTATTGTGCAAGATGAATACAAGCGGTGCGAAAACTATTTCTTTTCTAAAAGAAAGTTTATATTTGCCTTATAGAAAAGTTTCCTTGTAGCTTGTCTTATTTTTTAATTTCCTAAATTATAGTGAAAATGAATAGCTTTCTTAAAAAAATTTGTTTTCTCAGCGTAGCTTTCTCAGCGTTGGCTCTTTCTTCTGTGATGGCGCAAACTCGTGAAAATATGGGAGAAGTATATACAGGTACAAATACAACAGAATCAGGTAATAAACCTATTCAAACGCCTCTTGATGGTATTTATGAGCGTAAGTTGCATAAAGAAAAACAAATCATTGCTTACGATTTCATCCACGAAAAAGATGTAATGTGGGAAAAACGTATTTGGCGTGAAATTGATGTGAATGAAAAAATGAACCATCCTTTCAAAAATGAAAAAGAAGGTCAAGCTTTTATTTCTATCTTATTAAAACATGCTAATGATGGCGATATCCAATTATATGGTACTGGCGATGATGAATTCCAAGTAGCATTGCCTCCAGAAGAGCAAAAAGGTATTGGGGTAAGTTATGATACAGTAGAGGTTTTTGATCCTGAAACTTTTGAAGTAACTTATACACCAGTAGTGAATAAATTTGACCCTAATAGTGTTCAAAAATTCCGTTTGAAAGAAGTTTGGTTCTTCGATGAAGAAACATCTACTATGTCTGTTCGTATTTTAGGTATTGCACCTGTTATGGATAAAACAGATGATAATGGTAACTTCTTAGCTACTGTACTTTTATTCTGGGTTTATTATCCTGATTTGCGCGTTATTTTAGCACGCCATGAAGCTTTCAATGAGCATAATGATGCTATGCGTATGTCTTGGGAAGATATTTTTGAGAACCGTCACTTTGCTAGCCGTATCACTAAAGAAAGTAATGTTTATGACCGTCGTATCCAAGATTATAAAGCGGGTTTAGATATTCTTTTAGAAGGCGAAAAAATTAAAGATGGTATCTTCAACTTTGAACATGATATGTGGGAATACTAGTTTTTAGTATTTTTACTTAAACATAAAAAAGCTCCTGTACTCAATTGTAGTATAGGAGCTTTCTTTTTTAATAGCCTAAAATATGAGATTTGTAAAAATATATACGTCCATTTCTGGCTTTTTCTTTAACCAAAACCGAACTCCCTTTCTCAAAATTTTCTTCCTCTTTATCCTTAATTTTATCTTTTTCTGTACTAATATAAAAATCGCCATTAGGCAAAAAAGTTAATCCTTCTGCTTGATTAAAAATACTATCATCTAAACTATAAATGGCTTTTAATGCATAATTTTTAGCTGAAAAAACCAATATAGAATAAGCCGTACCACATAAAATAAAAATATCCTGTGTAAGCGGATGAATGGCTATATCAGTAGGTTTAAGATTTAATTTTTTGCCTTTATTTAATGATTTTTGCACTTTAGGATGTAGTATAGTGCTTGGGTTTGCTGCCAAAAAAAGTTGAATAGTCTCGAAATTATATTGAATAATAGGACTATTGTTTAAGGTTTTACTTTCTAAATCAAAGGCATAAATATATTTACTATCTTTTATAGTATAAGCCTCGTCGCCCAATAATGGAGATTCTTTACACGCCATTAATAATTGATTATTCTCAGCATCATAGGCTATGCCTTCTACATCATTTATTTTTGAAAAGGGAGTATGGTATTTGTTTATTTTGGTTTTTGTACTTTCGTTAAAATATTCAATTTCCCATAAGTTACCTTTTGTTTCATAAGCCCAAATAGTATTTTTGCTAGAGGTTAAGGCTTCAAAATCTCCTTTTTTATTGAAAGTAAAACTATCTATAATTGAGCCATTTTTAGTAGAAAGTGTATATAAAGTGCCTTGCTCATCTTGTATAGCCAAAAGTTGACCTTTATAATAGGTTATACCCGAAATTTCATTGAGTATAGGCGATAAGTTTAGTGCTTGACTACTATTATCGGCATATAGACCCTTTTGAGATTGTGCTTGTATGCTAGTGGCAATAAGCATAAAATATAGCAAAAGTGCTTTCATATTATTTTATTTTAAGGGCATAAAAAAAGCTACCAAACAAGTTCGGTAGCTCTAATATAAATAAAATTATTTATCTTCTGATTTTGGTAAATATCTTAAATCTAAAGAGAATTTTTCTGGGTATTTACCTTTGATATTTTTATAGAATTCCATGATTTTAGGCATATCTATATCCATATTGCCAGTAGGCATAATATAGCCACCAATACCAGCTTCTTTTTTCTCATAATCTAAGTAACCAAAGCAAATAGGTACGCCTGCTAAAACAGCAGTGTGATAAAAGCCTGACCTCCATTCTGTGCGCAAAGAACGTGTTCCTTCTGGTGGTACAATTACAGCTAATTTTTCATGCTTTTTAAACAAGTTTGCCATAGCCTCTACCATGCTCAAACGTTCTTGCCCAGGTTCTTTAGGTGTTCTATCTACCCCCAAACCACCTGTAGCTTTGATTAACCAACCTAAAAATGGGTTTTTAGTCCATTCTTGTTTGATGGTATATTTATAAGGAATATTGAGCAAACTCATAACAGCAACTGTATAAGGTTGGTCCCAATTGGAAGTATGTGGTGCTGCAAGTAAAATACAACGATTTAGACAATCTTCTGGAATATCTGGATTAATTACATATTTCCAGCCTGTAATTTTTAAGAAAAAGCGATAAAATAACTTTGCAATCATGGCTATATTATAAAGTAAAAAGATTAATCAATTTTAAAACCTACGGTTTTAGCAGCATCAGGGCATTGTATGCGTATATCGTGTACAAAATCACGTAAAAAAGCAAGACTATCTTCTGGCGTTTTACCCGAAAAAGGATTTCTTTTACCTAAACATTGCAAATGCTTAGAACGTGCTTCATGAAAGCTTTGTTCATCCAAACGGTCTGCTAAAAAACTAATTTGGCTAGGCGCAAATTCTTCAGCACAAGCACAAAAAGATTTGACATAAGATTTGACATCTTGGTTTTCGTCTTTTGCTTCTACAATAAAGTAGAAAATTATGCCCAAACCTAATAATCCAAATCCAAATAAGAGCGATTTATTAAAAGTCATGCTTTCTTAATAATTTAAAAATAGGAAACTAGACTAATATGTCTTTAAAGATATTTTAATTTCGTTTTTTCTCTTCAGTTTCTTATTTAAAGTAAAAGTTAATAGTAATAAATAAAGAGCTGAAAAATAGTTTTACTTGATAATGGACTTGTAAATAGCTTCTTGAATCTTTACTCTATATTGCATAGTGTTCAATTTGCTATTATTCATTTGCGGATAAGTACGATTAGATAAGAATATATAAATTAATTCTTGTTGAGGATCTACCCATGCGCCAATCCCTGTAAAACCAGTATGCCCGAAAGTAGAATTAGAGGCTAAAGGTGTTACATTCGGATTTTTATTATTGCTAGATGTATCCTTTCTATCGAAACCTAAACCTCTACGAGATTGTGCACTTTGCTGTTTAGTAAATAAAGCTACTGTAGAAGGTTGTAAATAGCTTTTGCCATTATATTCGCCTTCATCCAATAGCATTTGCAATATTACTGCCAAATCTTTAGCTGAAGAGAATAAACCTGCATGACCACTTACGCCCCCCATCATAGCAGCACCCATATCATGTACATAACCTTGTACTACTTGATGACGAAAATAATCATCCTTTTCTGTAGGAATAATTTTTTCTAAAGGCAATTCATTTTCTAAAGGATTATAGCCTATTTCTCTTAATCCCATAGGTTTATAGAAAATATCTTCTACATAAACATCTAAACTTTTGCCTGTTACTTTCTCAACCAATTTACTCAATAAAATTAAGCCTAAATCACTATATCTATAATTAGAAGGCGAAATTTCACTTTCATATATCTTTTTCCAAAGCATTTCATCTAAAGCTTTTTCAGAAGTATAAAGATTGGCAGCTACAGGAATATTAAATTCATCTGTTTTTATACTACTATAATAATTGGGGGAAGGGAGTTTGGCTGAATCTAAAGTCTCTTTATAAAAAGGAATCCAAGCTTGTAAACCTGCTCTATGAGCCAATACATCTCTAATTTTTAAATTAGCTTTATTCGTTCCTTTTAGTTCTGCTATATAATGACCTAATGTTTTATCCAAATCTACTTTCCCTTCTTCATAAAGGTTCATAATGGCTATAGTAGTAGCAGCTATTTTGGTTACAGATGCTAAATCATAAATATCATCTATAGTATTGGCACTTTGTTTTTCATAAGTATGGTATCCAAAAGCTTTATTATAAGCTATCTTACCATGTCTTACTACCATAATTTGACAACCAGGAGCAGCTTGTTTAGCAATTAAGTCTTTGGCTAAAATATCTATTTGATTTAATTTAGCACTATTAAAACCAACACTTTCGGGTTTTGTTGCATGTGGAAGTCCAGAAATTTTAATATTTTCTCCTTTACCATAAGAAAAACGTTCTGTGACTGTAACAGGCAACATACCTTCAAAATTAGCACGTCCCAAAACTGCTTGAGCTGTAAGATGCTGAATTTGACTATTATTGTCATAAGCAACAATAACATTTTTCAATTCAGGAAAATTGACTAAGCTATAAGGATTGCCAAAAACAACTAAAACTACTTTTTTCTCTTGAGCTAATTCATTAATAAAGTCAATTTGTACTTTATTCAATTTATAATTGTCTTTAGGTAATTTACCCACTTCACTTAATGCAATTATGACTGTTTCTGCATCTTTTATTAAAGGTAATTTATCTTTTAATCCAACACCTTTAGGCACATGATAATTTTTCTTAATGCCATAAGTTTTCAATTGTGTTTGGAAAGTATTGGTAGCACTGCCACCAATCATAATACTAGCTACTGTATTATATTTTTGAGGATCTAAAGGGAAAACCTTTTCTTCATTAACTGCTAAAGTAATAGACTTAGCCAATAATAATTCTTTTAAAGATTCTGCTTCTGATGTATTTAAATCTTGAACAATATCTTTCAAGTCTACTGGCTGATAATTATGTAAACCTGCCATATATTTTGCACGTAATACACGTTTTACCCTTAAATCTAAATCTCCCCAACTAAGACGACCATCTTGCAATGCTGCTTTAATTTTAGGTAATGCAGCAGCCATATCTTGTGTCATTAATAAAATATCATTACCAGCAATTAAAGCTAATAAATCGCTTTCGCCATTTTTATGATGTTTCGTAATACCTGCCATATTCATAGCATCAGTAATGGCTAAACCTTCAAACTGTAAATCCTCTTTCAATAATTCTTTTACAATTTTAGGCGAAAGACTAGAAGGTAAGTTGGCTGTACTATCTAATGCAGGTATATTTAAATGTGCTACCATTACAGAAGCAACCCCTCTATTGATTAATTCTTTAAAAGGATATAATTCTACTGCATTTAATCTTTCTTTGCTATGGGTAATCACAGGTAAATCATAATGAGAATCTGTATGCGTATCGCCATGCCCTGGGAAATGCTTAGCTGAAGCTAAAACACCATTATCTTGCATACCACGCATATAAGCAGCTCCTTTTTCTACTACATTGCCCAAATCATCACCAAAAGAACGATCTCCAATTACAGGATTAGCAGGATTATTATTTACATCAATTACTGGGGCAAAATTAATATGAATCCCTAAACGTCTACATTCATAAGCTACACGTTTACCAAATTCATATACTAATTTATGGTCTCTAATTGCCCCTAAAGTCATTTGCCTTGGATAACGAATAGTACTATCCATACGCATATTTACAGACCATTCGCCATCTACCCCTATAAGTAAAGGAACTTTAGTACTTTTGGCTTGAAAACTATTAATGATTTGTGCTGTATAAGTAGGATTGCCTTTAAAAACAATTACACCACCTATTTTATATTTATCAATAAGTTTCTCTACATTTTGTTGGTCTGTTAGTCCTTTACTAGGATAAGAAGCTAACATAAATAATTGTCCTAGTTTTTCGTCCTCTGTCAAACTCTGAAACTTTTCTTCTACCCAAGCCTCTCTAGCTGCTTCTGCTTCTGCTCTAGCTTTTTCTGCATTAATACTATCTTGTATATATTGCAATTCTTCTTGTGTTAAAGGCGATTCTTCAGTCATATGATTAGGAATATCAGAACGGCATGTCAAAAAGCCAAATAGCATAGCAGCTATGGCGAAAATACCTGATTTAGTCATCGGTTAAATTAAAAATAATTGCTTTTAATTAGAATTGGATAATAGACAAAAATACAATAAATTTATTCTTTCGAAGTAAATCTTCTTTATAATAAAGCCTTAACTTGTGCATTAGATTCCTTTTTAAGTATATTTCTAAAGTACTTTAGTTTTTTTACATACGTATAAACCCTTATAACGTATAACTTTTCATTTTTATATTTCCTTTAAGATTCTATTCCAAATATGAGCCAGATTTTACCTTTAAAAATTGCTGTTATTGATTGTGGTACAAATACCTTTGCACTAAATATTTATCAACCTACTGAACAAGGTGCTTTCAAGAGAGTGTATAAGGAGCGTTATTTTGTGGAGTTGTTGGAAGAGGGTAAAGGGCATATTGGCGAAGTTCCTTTTCAAAGAGCATTAGCAGCACATACTAATTTTGCCCAAACTTTGTTGAGCCATGATATTTATCAATTGCGTGCTTTAGGTACAGCAGCTTTGCGCTTAGCAGATAATGGCATAGATTTAATTCAAGCAGTTTATCAAAAGGCGGGCATTAAAATTGAAGTAATTGATGGTTTGAAAGAAGCAGATTTGATTTATAAAGGTGTAAAAATGGCTGTAGCTGATGTAAAAGATAATTTTCTGATTATGGACATTGGTGGTGGCAGTGTAGAATTTATTTTTTGCAATAATAGAGAAGTTTTTTGGGCTCAGAGTTTTAATATTGGTGCTGCGGTTTTATACGAAATGTTTCAACCTGAAAATCCTGTAACGCAAAATACTATTGATATAATGCGTAAAGAATTAGAGCTTATGTTGGCGCCTGTTTGGCAAGCCGCACAAAATTTTCCTGTTAAAACTTTAGTAGGTGCTTCAGGTACTTTTGATGTTATTGCTAATATTCACAATCCTAATAGAAAACGTCATGAAAAATTATTTGATAGTTTGGATACAGAATTTTTTAATAATGAAGTCTATAATATGCTTTTAGATACTACTTATCAAGAGCGTTTGGATATGCATCATTTGCCACCTACTCGTGCTAAACTTATTATTGGCGTAGTTGTTTTAATAAAACTAGTGATTGATAAGTTGAATATGACTACTTTAGGTATTTCAGATTATGCTTTAAGAGAAGGTACAGCTTGGGAAATTTATCAAGAATATCTTCGTCAAAATAAAGATTCATTATAGAAATCTATTTTATAAAATAGGGACTTTGCCTCTTCTTCCTTATCTTTGCTAGGCTTATTTTTCTTTGTAGAGGAATAAGCCTAACTTTATTCAAAATTATCACTTTTTCTGTATGAAATTAGTAAGAAATATATTGCTTTACTGTGCTATGCTTTTATTGCTGCTGCACCATATGCTACCACATCAGCATCATGGGCAGTTGGCTACGGCTATGCATATACAAGAGCATAATTCTACTCATCTTACAGATATTTTGCGCACTGTTTTTCATGAAGTTGCGCCCAATATTGATGCTGGACAGTATCAAACATCCGAAGAGAAGGATATTATTATTCGAGCGGCAGCCACTCAAAATTATGATTTTACTGCCCATTTATTTTTATATACTTGCCTAGAATCTATTTTACAGCGCGAGTACTATCAACGTTTGCTAGCACATTATCAAATTAAAATAGTAGCTAGTTATCAATCCAGTACAATGCTTTGGCGCGATTTTAAAGCCCATTTGCCAATTTACTGCAATACTTGTGTAATATTTCGTGCACCTCCTGCCTTAGCTTAATTTTTAAGTTAGGGCTAATCCTGTTTTCTTTTTTTTGAGAAAGGGGATATGGCATTTGAAATTATTTTAAGTTCCTTACACAAGTAATTTTCCCTTATACATGTTAGAAAAAATTATTGGCATATCCATTAAACATAAGTTTTGGGTATTAACCATTGTATTGCTCATGGCCGCTGCTGGCTTATGGGCTGCTTTGCATTTGAAATTAGATGCTGTTCCTGATATTACTAATAATCAAGTTCAAATTATTACTTCTTCGCCTGCTTTGGCTACTCAAGAAGTAGAACAATATGTTACTTATCCTATAGAGCAAAGCATAGCTAAACTCCCTGGGGTAGTAGAGTTCAGAAGTATTTCTCGTTTTGGTCTTTCTGTTGTAACTGTAGTATTCGAAGATGATGTAGATACTTATTTTGCGCGTCAGCTTATCAATGAGCAATTGCAATATGCAAAAGCCGAAATGCCACAAGGAGCAGGTACGCCAGAGTTGGCGCCGCTTACAACAGGTTTGGGCGAAGTTTTCCAATATAGTGTGCGTACCAAAGCTGGTAGCGAACACAAATATACAGCTATGGAATTGCGCACTTTGCAAGATTGGGTTATTGCTCGCAATTTGTATGGTACAAAAGGTATAGCAGAAGTAAATAGTTTTGGTGGCTTTTTGAAGCAATATGAAGTGGCCATTAATCCTGAAAAACTTAGAGCTTATAATGTTTCTATTATAGAGATTTTTGACGCTATAGAAAATAATAATGCCAATACAGGTGGCGCATATATAGATAGAAAACCTAATGCTTATTTTATACGTGGTATAGGCACACTTAAAGGAATAGAAGATATAGCCAATACTGCTATTCGTCTTTCTGATAATGGTACTATTTTGAAAGTAGGCGATGTTTGTCAAGTACAATATGGATATGCTATACGCTATGGGGCTTTTTCTTATAATGGTACAGAAGCAGTAGGAGGTATGGTACTTATGCTCAAAGGGTATAATAGCTATGAAGTGGTTAATAATATCAAAGAGAGATTGGCAGAAATTCAAACTATGTTGCCTAATGATATTATAGTAGAACCTTATTTAGATAGAACAAATTTAATTGGTCGTGCTATCAATGTAGTACAAACCAATTTATTGGAAGGTGCTTTAATTGTTATTTTCGTTTTAGTGCTTTTTTTAGGCAAATTATCTGCTGGTTTAATTGTTGCTTCTGCTATTCCTTTATCGCTTTTATTTGCTTTGTTGATGATGTATCTTTTTGATATTTCAGCCAATTTAATGTCTTTAGGCGCTATAGATTTTGGTCTAATAGTAGATGGAGCAGTTATAGTGGTAGAAGCCATCATGCACTATATTTTTATATTAAAAAAGCAAAACTCCCTTTCCCAAAAAGAAATGGATACTGTAGTGCATAAAAGTGCTAGTAAAATGATGAATAGCGCTGTTTTCGGACAATTGATTATTCTGATTGTATATCTTCCAATTCTATCTTTAAGCGGTGTAGAAGGTAAAATGTTTAGACCTATGGCGCAGACTGTGAGTTTTGCTATTATTGGTGCTTTAATTTTGTCAGTTACTTATATACCGGTCATGTGTGCTTTGTTTTTACCTCGTCAAAGTTCGGAAAAACTAACTTTTGCGGATAAAATGATGCTCAAATTAGAAGCTGTTTATTTACCAATAATAAAAGCTGCCATTCGTGTAAAATATTGGATAGTAGCTGCTTCAGTTAGTTTATTATTGGTCAGTGGTTTTATTTTTACTCGCATGGGTGGCGAATTTATTCCAAATTTACAAGAAGGGGATTTTGTTTTTGATTTTATTTTGCCGCAAGGGGCTTCGCTTTCTCAAAGTTTTGAAACCAGTATGCAAGGGGCAAAAATATTGAAAGAATTTCCTGAAGTGAAGATGGTTATAGGAAAAACAGGGACATCGGAAATTCCTATGGATGTAATGCCTACAGAAGGCACAGATATGATTGTGGTTTTGAAAGACAAATCAGAATGGAAAACTACCAATGATTATTATGAATTAGGCGCATTAATGACCGAAAAATTGCAGCAAATCCCTGGGGTTTTTGTAGAGCAAAGTCAGCCTATACAAATGCGTTTCAATGATTTAATGACAGGCGTAGCGCAAGATGTTGCCGTCAAAATTTTTGGCGAAAATTTAGATTCCTTGGCTTATTATGCTGATAAAGTAGGTAATATTATTGCTAATATAGAAGGAGCAGGCGAACCTAAAATACAACGTATTACAGGTTTGCCACAGATTTCTATAGCATATAACAGTGCAAAAATGTCTCAATATGGCATTCATGCAGCTACTATTAATAGAGTAGTTGCTATGGCTTTTGCTGGAGAAAGTGCTGGCGTTATTTTCGAAGATGAAAAGAAATTTGATATAGTTGTACGCTTCGATCAGCAATATAAACAAGACATTGAAGATGTAAAACAATTAATGATTCCTAGCCCTAATGGTAGACAAATTCCTTTGTTTGAATTGGCTAATATTGAGTTTAAAAGTGGACCTGCTGAAATTGGTAGAGAACAAGGGAAACGTCGTGTTGTAATTGGTTTCAATTTGAAAGGTCGTGATGTGCAAACTGTGGTTGAAGAACTGCAAACAAAAGTAGCCAAAAATATAAAATTGCCTACAGGCTATGGTATAGAATATGGCGGCACTTTCGAAAATTTGCAAAAAGCTACAGCCCGTTTATCTATAGCTTTGCCTATAGCTTTAGCATTGATTTTTGTTTTATTATATTTTGCTTTTCATAATTTAAGTCAAGTGTTATTGATTTTTACAGCTATACCTATGTCTGCTATTGGCGGTATTTTTGCTTTATTATTGCGAGATATGCCCTTTAGTATTTCTGCTGGGGTAGGTTTTGTTGCTTTGTTTGGTGTTGCTGTGCTCAATGGTATTGTATTGATTAGTACTTTTAATGAATTGAGTCAAAATACAGCCATGAGTAAAATGGAGATTATTATAGAAGGCACAAAATCAAGATTACGTCCTGTTTTGATGACAGCAACAGTAGCTTCTTTAGGTTTTTTGCCTATGGCTATTTCTACTGGCGCTGGTGCAGAGGTTCAAAAACCTTTAGCCACTGTAGTAATTGGTGGTTTAGTTTCTGCTACTTTATTGACTTTAATTGTTTTGCCGCTTTTATATTTAATCTTTACAAAAGGCAATAAAAATATGAATATTAATGCTAAGCTGCCTTTAATTATGATTTTAATGGCTTGGGGCGCTATAGTGCAAGCTCAAAATACGCCTATTAGTTTAGAACAAGCTTTAGAATTGGGCTTGAATAATAATTTACATATTAAAGCCGCCAAAACTGCACAAGAGCAAGCACAATTGCAAGGCAAAATGTCTTTTCAATTGGATAAAACAAGTGTATTTTTTGAAGATGAAGATTTGCGTGCAGGTATGCCCGATGCAAGCTTATTGAAAATAGGAATTATACAAAATATTGATTTTCCTAGTACTTATATAGCGCGCAAAAAATATGCTAAATCTATTAG
>X137_Gaur__coassemble_61_pt1 | contig 44249 bp, 30 predicted proteins | sample X137_Gaur__metabat2_high_PE_006 | metagenome-assembled genome bin X137_Gaur | reverse complement strand
CACAAGCATGATGAACATAACCATAGCCACGATGGACATCATCACGACCATGACCACAAACATGATGGACATCATCACGACCATGACCATGACCACAAACATGAAAAAGCTAGTACTACTTTATCACCTATAGACACTACTGGTAAAGAAGTAACTTCATACTTGATTGTGTATAAAAAAGATGGTACAGGCAATGTTTCTGCTATGGCAGATCAAATGGTACCACGTATTATTGCAGATGGTAGCGAAAAAATGGGGGTAGCACGTCCAGCATGGGAATTACAACGTTTATTATCGCTTACTGGCATGGGTACAGAGTTTCTGAAAATATTGGCATTTGTAATTATTTTCATTTCAGCATTGAGCATGTTTGTATCACTGTACAATTCTTTGAAAGAACGCAAATATGAATTAGCCATTATGCGTGTAATGGGTGCTTCTCGTGCACGTATCTTTATTTTAATTATTTCTGAAGGTTTATGGCTAGCTTTTATTGGTTTATTGTTAGGTTTAGCCATTAGTCATATTGGTATGAGTATATTAGGCGGATTTTTAGAGAAAGAATATCAATACGAGTTCACTGGTGCGATTTTCCTTACTAGTGAAGGTTTGCTCATTCTTATTATTTTACTAGTAGGCTTCTTAGCTGCATTAATTCCTGCGATACAAGCTTACAAAACAAACATTTCAAATACGCTTAGTGAAAGTTAAAACTTTCGTTAGGCTTAATCATAGGATTAGGCGCAAAAGTAAAATTTTACTTTTGCGCTTTTTTCGACTCGAAATTACAATTTATAAAAAAAGCTACAATATTAAATATTAAGAATGAGAGTTAGTCTTGGACATTTATATATTGATGAAGTAGAAGGTAAAGGACGTGGTGTACATAGCTATGAATCATTTAGCATAGGAGATATTATAGAAGTGTGTCCTATGTTAGTTTTAGGCAAAGACGATAGACCACATATTGAATCTACTTTTCTATACAATTATTTTTTTGAATGGGGAGAAAATTCAGAATACACGGCTATAGCTTTAGGATATGGTTCTATTTATAATCATGCTGCACAAGCCAATGCGCAATATGAAATGGATTTTAAAGCAAAAACTTTAACCATTTTCTGTGTTCGACCGATAAGAGCAGGAGAAGAAATTACGATTAATTATAATGGAGAGATAGACAATACTGACAAAGTTTGGTTTGAGCTATAAAAAATAGATTTTTTTTGCTACTTTTGCATTAGAAAGCAAGAGTAGCATTTTTATTTTTATAAATAAAACCATACTCCCTTTCTCAAAATATTTCAAAAGATAAAAAGACTCTCTGTAGTAAACGTTAGATATTTGTCCTACATTTTTTAGTTGATTTTTTTCATCTAACGCCATACTGAGTACATTATATAGGCTTATTTAATCATTTAGTTATGCAAGAACTCCTTTCCAACAAAAAAGACAAGAGTCGCACTTATAGCGAAGTATTTAAGGCAGAAGCTTTAGAAGATTTCCGTACCGCTTGCATTAGCCGAGAAGCTAGTTTATTGGGTAGACGTGAAGTATTGGGCGGTAAAGCTAAATTTGGCATTTTTGGCGATGGTAAAGAAATCGCTCAAGTAGCCATGGCAAGAGCTTTTAAAAATGGCGACTTCCGTTCAGGATATTATCGCGACCAAACTTTTGTTTTTGCTTCAGGTATAGGAACAGTAGAAGATTTCTTTGCACAATTGTATGCAGATGTATACAATGACCCATTTTCTAAAGGTAGACAAATGAATGGTCACTATGCTTCTGCGCTTTTAGATGAAAAAGGCAATTGGCTAGATCATACGACTCGTAAAAATATTAGTGCAGATATATCGCCTACAGCTGGTCAAATGGCACGTGCTTTAGGTTTAGCAACAGCTTCTAAACATTATCGCGAACGTTTTGCTGAAAATGCTGCTTTACAAGAAGAATTTAAAAACTTTACGCAAAATGGCAATGAAGTAAGTTTCTGTACTATTGGCGATGCTTCTACTTCTGAGGGTATTTTCTGGGAAACTTTAAATGCTGCTGCCGTAACACAAGCACCTTTGGCTGTTTTTGTTTGGGATGATGGGTATGGCATTTCTGTTCCTATCAAATATCAAACTGCAAAATCTAGTATTTCACAAGCCTTAGCAGGAATGCAAAGCGATGAAGCTACAGGCAAAGGTTTAGAAATCAGAACAGTAAAAGCTTGGGATTATGTAGCTTTACGTGAAACTTTTGAAAAAGGCATTGAAGATTGCCGTAAGAACCACTACCCTTATCTTTTCCATGTACAAGAAGTAACACAACCTCAAGGACACTCTACTTCTGGCTCACATGAACGCTACAAATCACCTGAGCGTTTGCAATGGGAAAAAGATAAAGATGGTATTAGTTTAATGCGTCAATGGCTTATTGATAATGGTATTGCTACAGAAGAAAGCTGTGCTGAAATTGAAAAAGAAGCTAAAACTTTTGTACGTAATGCGGCACGCACTGCTTTAAATAAAGCTAATGCGCCTATTATTGCCAAAAAAGATGAATTTATTGCACTTTGGTCAAATATTCAAGCTTCATTAAATGATGCTGCACTTTTGGAGCAAGTACAAGATTTACAAAAACAATTTCAGCAAGTTGTAAATCCTACGCATAGAGATACTATGCGTTTTGCACGTTTACTTTTACAAACTTTGCGCCACTGCCCTAACGAAATTACAGCTTCATTAGAAAACTGGATTAGCACTACTAAGGCAACACAAAAAGAAATTTATACTTCGCATTTATATAGTGAGAATGAAGGTGCAGCTGCTAATATTAATGCTGTTGCGCCACAATTTGGTGCAGAACCTATCATTAAAAATGGCTTTGAAATTCTCAATACTTATTTCGATCAATTATTTGCTCAAAGAAATGATGTTTTAGCTTTTGGCGAAGATGTAGGACATATTGGCGATGTAAACCAAGGCTTTGCAGGTTTGCAAGCTAAACATGGTATTAGCCGTATTTATGACACTGGTATTAGAGAATGGACTATAGCTGGTCAGGCTATTGGTTTATCTATGCGTGGTTTGCGTCCTATTGCAGAAATACAATATTTAGATTATTTATTGTATGCACTTTCTGCACTTTCTGATGATTTGGCTAGTGTGCGTTATCGCAGTGCAGGACAGCAGCAAGCGCCAGCTATTATTCGTACACGTGGTCACCGTTTGGAAGGTATTTGGCACTCAGGTTCTCCAATTGGTATGATGTTACATAGCTTACGTGGTGTTTGTTTACTTACGCCTAGAGATATGACTAGAGCGGTAGGTTTCTACAATACTATGCTAAAAAGCAATGACCCTGCAATTATTATTGAATGTCTCAATGGTTATAGACTTAAAGAGCAAATGCCAGAGAATTTAATGGATTATTGCTTACCTGTTGGTGTACCTGAAATTATGCAAGAAGGTACAGATGTTACTTTAGTAACTTATGGTTCATGCGTACGTATAGCCCAAGAAGCTATAGTGGAATTAGAAAAATTAGGCATTAGTGTAGAATTAATTGATTGTCAATCGCTTTTACCTTTCGACCGTCCTCAACTTATTGGTCAATCTTTGCGCAAAACTAGTCGCTTAGTAATTTTGGACGAAGATATGCCAGGCGGTGCTTCTGCTTATATTTTAGACCAAATTCTTACTAAACAAAAAGGCTATTTCAGCTTAGATGCAGCGCCTGTAACTATAGCAGCTGAGCCTGTAAGACCTGCTTATGGTTCTGATGCAGATTATTTCATCAAGCCAAATGCTGAAGACGTAACAGAAGCAATTTATGCACTTATGCATGAAGCTAAACCTAGTGTTTTCCCTGCTTTATACAAAAATTAATTTAAAAAATATGGGCGATACGGCAGCCTGATTGGGCTGCCGTCAGGCTATACACTACAATAGGGTACTTTGCTAAAAAGCAAAGTACCCTATTTCCGTTTCTATCCTTATCGCAAATAAAAAAACAAAAATAAAAAACAAATACCATACTCCCTTTCCAAAAAAAACTAGAAACAAATAAAGGACAATTTAATTAAAGTTTTTATAATAACTTATTTTTTATATGGTCGGAAAAGACTATATTTGTCCAATGGCATAAAGTCTAATTTTATGCCTTTTTTGATTGTTTTTGATTGTTTTGCCCAGCTAATTTATCTATACTTATGAGCGCTGAAAAAGATAGCAAAGTTTATGCTAAAGGAAATGAAAATACAGGTCCTTCTTCTATCAATGATGACGATGTAGCAGAGTCTAGTAGTATACAAAATGCCGAAAAAGCATCTAATACCAATGCTAATAATACCAGTGGTATTATTTCTCCTATAGAAGCATCTAAAGCTTTAGACCCACTAAAAGATACGATTAAAAATCTTAGCCAATTATTGGGTATAGAGCCACCAAGCAACCTAAATGCCAATGGCACTAATAGTGAAGAAGGTAGTAAAAAAGATGTGCGTCAACGTCCAGAAGCCAATGCAGCCAACAAAACTCAAAGTAATGATAAACCTACGGCTAGCAATAACACTACAAGCACTACTGCCAAAACAAACAATAAAGAAAATAAAAGCGATAGCAAAGATAGTAGCAGTGGGCTAAATCTTAGCAACTTGAACAAAACAGCTAAAAAATTCTCTACAGACCCTAGCGTTGCCATTAAAGAAAAGGCTATGGAATTGGGTAGAAAATTTGGTTTAGAATTAGGCAATTTGGAAGGACAAGGCAAAGCACGTTCTGCCGAAACAAAAGCCAAATTGGAAGAAATTTTAGCTAAAAAAGGTAGTGCACATCCATTACCGAATAGCCCTGAAGCAAAAGCAGCTGCACAAGCCGCTACGCAAGACACTACACAAAATACCAATACAGATACTACAGCTACTGCTGTTAGTGATACAACTACTGCGCCTACACCTATAGCAGAAAGCACAGCGACAACTACTGCGCCAACTACTGCACCTGCTACTAGTACAGCAACAGCTACTCCTGCTAGCACTACTAGCAGCGGCAATAAACAAAATAAAGGCAAAGAAGATAAAAAAACCGAAAACGAAGATGGTCCGCCTCTTACTATAGAGCAAGCTGCTGAGCATTATACCAAAGAATTTAAAATTGGTTATTATCAAGGTTTTAATGATGGTTATACAGAGGGTGCTATTGTCAATTATCAAGAAAATAGCGCAGAAACCAAAGCGGCAAGATTAAAAGATACAGATGCTTATAGAGATGGGTTTAAGGCTGGCGAAGCCAAAATGACAGCTGCTGGCGCAGAAACTGAAGCCTTAATCAAATCTTATAAGGATAAATATTGCAAACCTTATCAAGATGCTAAAGGCACACCTACAGGACCTACTAAGCAACAAGAAGATAATAATGTAGCTTATAATCAAGGTTTTAATGATGGTTATACCAATGGTGGCAATCATGTAATTAATGCAGAAAAACAAAAAAAAGAAGCAGAAAAAGAAGACCCTGAATATAAAGCAGGCGTTGCTTTAGCGCAAGATAGTTTGGATAATCCTGCTAATCTTAAAGATAATCGTGCTAAAGTAGATAAAGCTTCTGCCCTTTTCAAAAGAGGTTATTATCAAGCCTTTAATGATGGTTTTACCACTAAAGCCAATGAAACAATTATGAAAGAGCGTAATGCTTTTTCTGAAGAAACTTTAGCTAGTGGTGCATTAAGTATATTTTTTAATAAGGGTGTAGAATTAGGTAAAGAAGGTAGATTAAACCCTACTGCTGGTGAAATTAAACATCACTTCGACCCTATTTATACTAAATATAAAACAGAAAATAATCCTGCTGATAAAGACAAAAATCTTACTGATTATCAAAAATCGCAAGCTGAAAAGAAAATGCATACAGATGCAAAAGCAGCTTTCAATATTGGTATGAATAAAGGTTTTCAGGGTTATCATGAAGAAAAGCAAAAACCTAAAGATAAATCTATTATGTTCCAAAAAGCTTATGGCATTGGACAAATTATAGGTTATATTACTTTCAAAGGTGGCAATGCTTTTCTTAAACAATATGAAAGTGCTTTAAGTGATTTTTTCAAATCTGCTAAAATTGATTTAGGTGCAGCTGCAAAAAGCAATTCTTTAGAACAAATTAAGGTTTTCCTCATTAAGAAAACCCTTGGCGGCCCTGTGCCTAGTACTATCAAAAAAGATGGTAAAGACATTGCCAATCCTGAACATAAAGATTTTACTATAGGCTATAATCAAGGTTATGATGATGGCTTGAAAAATGATTTTGTAAAAACACAAAGCGATGGCGAAGCTAAAAGCGATGCACATGAAAGCGAAGCTTATAAACAAGGCTATAGAGATGGACAACAAGTAGGTAAAATTATGGCTGAAGTCTCTTCACAAGTTGCTAGCGCAGCCGATAAAGCCGCTTTTGATGCTGAAATTCAAAACCTTACAGCACAAGCCAAAGACAAAGGTACTGATTTTTATCGTGGTTTCAATAATGGTAAAAATGATGGTTATTTAGCTACTATGGGCGGTATAGAATTAGAAACTAATCCTTCTGATAATGCTACTGGTGCCGTAGATAAAATCATAGATAAATATAAAGCGGCTGGCGATACTGATATGGTCAATCGCATTAAAAAATTATATGATGAAAGCTATAAAGAAATTTCTGAAGATATTTATACACGTTTAACCAAACCACTACAAGCATCATCTAATGAAGAAGTAAAAGATGTAACGGATAATGACCAATTCGATACTATTCCTACTGAAGCTGATTTAGATAAATTAAAAATTGAAACTTTAGGTAAAAAACTAGGTGCACAAGGTGAAGTAGCCAATAGTTATGATGCAGAACTAGAATCTGTAGACACTCAATTATCTGCTGCTCAAGAAGGTACAGCCGAACATAAAAAATACACAGACTTAAAAGCCACTATCAAAAAAGAAATTGATGATTTATCGGCTGTTTATAAAAGTGTATATGAGAAAGCTGTACAAGATGCCAAAGATAAAGGCTATTCTTATATTAAAGGATACATTGAACAAATGCGCTTACAAGGTGGACAAGTACCTAATATTGCATTGGGCAAAATTGAAAAAAAATCTGATATAGAATATAAAAAAGGTAAAACAGCAGCTGAATCTTATGGTAGAGCTATTCGCATGAATGCTATGTATGATGCTAGTCCTAATAGTAAATATATTAGTAGTGATATAAAGCCTCAAATGCCTAAAAATGTAGTAAGCCAAGCCTATAAAGAAGGCTTTGAAGAATCTACTATGAAATGGACTTTAGTGGAATCTCTCATTTTGGGCTTACCTATACCTTCTAGTATTACAGAGAATGAAATCTATAAAGAATATGAAGGAGGTTCAGTAACTGCTGTAAAAGCTGCTAAACAATCTACAGATGGTAAAAACACTGAATTACCTGAACGCATAGCTTTTGGCTCTGGCGAAAAATTTGCTATTCCTAATAACAAAGAACAAGCATTAGAGCTAAAAAATAAAATTACAGGTATTGCTAAAACTGATGAGCAATATTATCATGCTAAAATGCTTGCTACTTATTATGCTGATATTGTAGAATACACTAATACTTTTTTCACAGACTTGAAAGATGCTGATGAAAGAGCCTTAACTAGTTTTGGTTCTACATTAAGCGATATAGAAAGCATGAAAGAAGATATTAATAAAATGCAAAATGGTGATTTGGATAAAATCAAAAAGCTTTTGAATGAAAAAATCACTAAGTTTTTAGAAAAAACACCTGAGAAGCAAAGAAATCAATATGCTACGCTTATCAATATTCTATCTACTACTAATCAAGTAGATGAATTTAAGAAAAAGTATTTGGAGTTTCTTAGTTTGGCAAGTAAAACCAAGAAAACACGTGAATCTGAAGTAAAAACGCGTGAAGGCAAAAAACCTAAAGCAGGGACTATAGATGCACCAATAGAAAAGGAAAATCTAGATTTAAAAGAAACTTCTATTAAATCTTTAGAAGCTAAAATGACTAAACTTGAAAATAGCACTTACAAAAACAAGAAAAGTAAGGCTTATGGTCAAGAAAATCCTTTCACAAAAGCAAAAAATAATATTAAGAAAATTGTGCCCGAATTTGTCAATGGTTATAAAGATGCTATAGCTAAAGTACAAGCCAAAAAAGGTATAAGCGAACATATGAGTAAAGAAAATGATAAATATGTTACAGATATGGCTTATGTAATTGGTTTTGTAGAAAAATTGGCTGCTTTAGGCATAGAAAAAAACCAGAAAAAAAAGGCGCTTAATCTTATTAAAGCTTTTATTGCCAAAACTGCAACTGAGGTTCCTGCTGAACAAAGAGTAGCTATAGAAGCTTTGACTGTAGAGCAATTTACAAAAAAAGAAGATATAGTTATTAATTACAATAAAGCTTTATTGGAGACTATCAATAACAATAAACTTTTGAAGAAAAATATTTTGGCTGAAGAAAGTAAAGCTAAAGATAAAGGTGCTGGTGATGCTCAATTGGCTTTCAATCTTTCTACTGATACTTTCAATTATCTTGGTAATATGGAAAATCAAGCCAAAGAAGGAGAACAACATGAAGCTACTATAGGACCTTTAGGCGCATTAGCCGCACAATACTTCAAAAATTTATTGCCTTTAGTGAAAAAATTGATTGCTTTTGCTGATTTGCAGAAAAAAGGTACAGAGATGCAACAAAAAATCAAAGATATGCTCTCTATGCCTTCTATTGAAGCTGAAAAAACTTATGAACAATTTACTAAATTACTCTTCAATAAAAAACTCACTGCTGGCAATAAAGAAGCCAGTATTAATGTTAATCAAAAGCTTTTAACTTTTAATTATAAAAGTGCTAATACTTTTAAAGAAGATAGTTTAAATAATAGTTTAGAATTAAAAAATGCTTCTAATATTAGATTTGACTTAAAGCTTAATCAGCTCGAAATAGAAAGTACTAAAGAAGTCGTTAATATATATGGCAATACTAATGAACAATTAGGGCTTATAGGTACAGGTATTCATTTAGCCAAAGAAACTAAAAATACTATACTTCATAAACCTAAATTTATTATACCTTCTATACAAAGCAAACTTATAGCAAAAGATGAAAGTGGCAAAGAAGTTAAACCAAGCAATCAAGCCCTTTTAGATAAAGAATTAACTATAGGTTCTGGCAAATTAGATTTATCAACTGATAGTATTACTTCAGCTTTAAATAAAGCTAAAAAAGCCATTATTGATATACTCAATAAAGAAGAAACTAAAAAAACTATTCAATAACTTTTACCCTTAAATAAGCACTTTATGAAATATTATATTTTATCGCTGCTTTTATTATCTTTTAGCAACTCTATACATGCTCAAAAAATGAATATACTAGAATTTTTCGAAGCTTTCAAAAGCAATACACTTTCTCCTCATAATGAAATGGGAGATTTGGAAATGAATATTATTGAGGAAAATGGACAATATAAAATGCAAGATTTTGATGGCGAAGAATATGAATTGGAAGTAGATAAAAATCTCACTTTCTTAAAATTCAAAACGCCTTATAAATATCATGGCGATTGTTATCCTACTTTCAAAATTTTTACTAAAGCCAATGGTACTCAAATTCTAGCTGTTACTGAAGATTATTTTTCAGAATATATGTATGCCTCTAAATATAAAGATTTAGATTTAAGCAATGAAGAAGAATTAGCGCTTATGGAACAATGGAAATATAATCCTTTCCCTGTTAAATTTTGGACTTATAATAATGGCAATTGGAAAGATATTACCTTTGAAGTTATTCCTAACTTTTTCTCTTATGAAGAAATGATTGCTTCTTTAAATGATGAAGTTGTGCTTAGAGATGATGTAGATTTAGCTACTCATATTGCTCAAGAAATTTCTTATTTTTTTCATCCTATTTATGAGCTAAACCCCAATGAAAATAAAATTAGAGTTTGGGTTGATGAAAAATTATTAGTAGAGTATTCAGAGGGAAAAGAACATAGTGAAGCTTATGGTCTTAATTTGGGACGTATAAGTCGTATGAAAGAATATTTCTATTCTTTTATAGATAGAAATTTAACTAAATTCCATACTTACTATTTAGTTTGGGATGCACAAAAAGGACAATTTGTGAAAAAATAATATATATTTGGGAAAGGGAATATTGCTTTTTTTAGTAATATTTCCTTTTTCTTTTTTTGGCATCAAATTTGTAATAATAAAAACTGATAAATACCATATCCCCTTTTCAAAAAAAATACAATACTACTATGAAAACTTTATTTTTCTCTGCTTTGCTTTTGCTTAGCGCTACTCATATTCAGGCGCAAAAAATGAATATTATTGATTATTTTAATGCTTTTTTGGAGAATAGCAAATCTCCTGATAATAATTTTAAAAAACAAGGTTATAAAATTATAGAAAGTAATGGAGAATATACAGCTACTAGCACTACTGTAAGAGGTACTCAAACTTATGAATTAACTGTCAATAAGGATAAAACCTTTTTATCTTTCAAAAATCATATTGGTTGGAAAAAATATAAAGTATATCCTACTTTCAAAATCTTTACTAAAGCTGATGGTACTCAAATTTTAGGAGTATATGAATCTGGCGCAGACTATATGTCTTATAAATCTAAATATGAACCAGCCCCTAGCGATAGAGCTGCTCTAACAGCTTGGAAAAGCATACCAAAACCTATGAAATTTTGGACTTATGCTAATGGCACTTGGACTGAAGTAACTGACCAAGTTATGCCTAATTTCATTCCTTTAGCTGATATGATTGATACAAAAACAGCAAAATTAAGTGGTATGACAGCTGAAGAATTTGCTATAGCTCAATTATGGAGACATACACATCCACTTTATGAAATGAATGGCAATAATAATGAAATTAAAGTTTGGATTGATGGAAAAACTTTAGATGAATTTAGGCATAATTCTGGTGGTGAAACGCCTATTGTTCTTGTAGAAAGAGAAAAAGGGGACTTAACAAAAGATTATTATGCTTTTCTTAATGAACATCCTAAATTCCATACTTATTATTTAGTTTGGGATGCACAAAAAGGACAATTTGTAAGAAAATAATACTTTTATAAAAGGATAAATCTAAGCTATGGATTTGTCCTTTTTTTTTTGCCCTTTAAACTGTAACTTTGCAGTCTAGATAAAGCAAAAAACAAATGAATATACTCATTATAGGGACAGGTCCAGCCGCATTAATGGCAGGCAGTCAATTGATAAATAAAGGACATAAAATCACTTTTTTTGAACAGAAAAAAGCAGCAGCAAGAAAATTTTTGGTGGCTGGTCATGGTGGTTTCAACTTATCCAATACTATAGAAAAAGCTGCCTTTTTGAATATGTATAATAGGGCAGAAATTCAGCAAATGGTAGCTGCTTTCGATGAAAATGATTTAGTCACTTTTTTGCAAAGCATAGGCATAGCCACTTATATAGGCTCTTCTGGCAAGATTTTTCCAGAAAAACATATAAAACCTATAGATGTTTTGCAGGCATGGCTAAAGGATTTGCAAGCAAAAGGTGCGCAATTCTTTTATGAAAAAGAAGTGGTAGATTTTGATAATGAAAAAGTCTATTTTTTTGGGAAAGGGAGTATGGCAAGCTTCGCTTATGATAAATTAATATTAGCACTTGGCGGTGCTTCTTGGGCTAAAACTGGCGCTACAGGCAAATGGCTAGATTTATTTGAAAGTAAAGGCATAAAAGTATTGCCTTTTGAGGCTAGCAATGCAGGTTTTCATATAGCACATTTAGCAAAATTAGGCAATGCTCAAGGCGAAGCCATTAAAAATATTACTTGCCGTTTGGGCAATAAAGAGAAATATGGCGAAATTGTCATTACAGATTATGGGATGGAAGGCGCGCCTATTTATTTTCTCAATAGCGAATTTAGAGCAGGCAATACCACTTTATATATAGATTGCAAACCGCAATTTGATTTGGAAAAAATTGAAAATATTTTGCAAAAAGCCAAAAATATAAGTCAAGGTTTGAAAGACTTAAAAATCGCTAAACCATTTGTAGATTATATCAAAAATACGCTAAGTAAGGAGCAATTTTTAGACATAAAAACCATATCCCCTTTTATAAAAAATCTTCCCTTTGAAATAGAAAAATTAAGACCTATAGAAGAAGCCATTTCTACTGTAGGCGGACTAAGTTTTGAAGCAGTAAATGAAGATTTATCTTTGAAAACTTATACTAATATTTATTGTTGTGGAGAAATGCTAGATTGGGATGCGCCAACAGGTGGCTATTTATTACAGGCTTGTTTTGCTTCTGGGGCATGGATAGGCAATAAATTACAATAATTTATATATAAAATTATACAAAAAGTAATTTTTATCAGTAAATAGAGTATTTTGGCACGGTATTTGAAATTAGATAAATATACCTAATCATTAAATACAAATCTAAACGCTAAATACCTTTTTTATTATTATGATTCGTCTATATACTCTATTATGTGCTGCAATTTTCACATTATGCAGCTGCCAAAATCAACCCAAAGAAATTCAAATTAATATTGATAGCCACCAAAATGTAAGTCGTGCTATACATGCCACTGTAGAATATAATAGCCAAAATGCAGCAGCTATAGCTATAAAAAAAATGGTAAAATCAGAATTACCCCAAACTATGCAAACCCAATTTAATAATATTCAACAAATTTTGCATTGGGAAGAAAATACAGATAAATCTCGTACGAAATATATTGCTATTTTGGCTTATGTAGCTAAAGATAATACAGCAGATATTCAATGCGCAATTTATAAAAATAATGGCACAGAAGAATATCAAGAAGAATGGATATATAATTCTGATGCGCCTTTGAAAGTAGCAGATGCAGAACAAATTGAATTTACTAAAAACCAATTTTTAATTACAGATTTGGATAATAATTCAAAACCAGAATTATGGATTGGTTATACGTTACAATGTCCTATTACTAAAGAATTCAAAAAAGAACTTTGCGTAGTAATAGAGAATAAATTGGATAAGTTCAATCCTTCAAAAAATAGTTTAACAATGACGACTAGTCAAGACATAGTTGATTTTGCAAAAAACTTGTGGAATTAATTTTATAATCAAAAAGCACTTTACTATTTAGGGTAAAGTGCTTTTTTGCTGTCTAATTCTAATAAAAAATGCACTTATCCACGTTTTATAACGCAAGATAAGTGCATTTTTATTTTCAAAACCTTAAAATATAAAATTAAGGTCTTTGTACTATAACACGCATATGAATTCTAAAATCCTTATGCTCTACTGTATAAATATAAACTCCAGCAGGATAATCATATAATTGAACTTGCATATTTTCAGTATTTTTATGCAATTGACCTTCTTGCAATAAAACACCACGCATATCATATAATTTCCATGCACAATCATCTATAATTGGCGCTGAGAAATCTACATTAAACATATCATAAGTAGGATTAGGATATAATTTAGCCTCTACTAATTGATTTGCAAAATCTTTCACTGCTGGCGTTATGCTTACAGGATTTGAATGCAAATAATCTATAATATGTCTAGAAGTTTTTACTTGTAAAATTTCATTAGTGAATAAAAATTCATCTGTAATTAAGCCATCACGCTGTACCCAGAATATAAAATGCGACCTACGTGTATCAATAATAGGTGCAAGCATATCATAAGGATTATTAATACTAATGGCTTTTTCTATAACTATACCTGAATCTGGCAATATAGCCCTTTCATAAGTAGCATCCGTAGATAAATATTTCAAATAAGAATGTACCATCATATTATTATTAGGATATAGCACAGAATCTGTTACTATAGCACTATAAATAAGAATACCATGTCTAGAATCCAAACGATGTTCTAAATTTGGTTTTACTCTATATTTATAAACAGCACTATCTTGTCTGAAATAAACTGTATCAACAATAATAAAGAAATAAGGCGTCTCTAGAATTTGTTCTTCATAATAAATAGAAGAAATATTGCGAGAACGAGTCGTTTCAAATCTATCTGTAGCATGTTTAGTAATACCATTTACCACCAAATCGCCTGCATTGGCACTATATTTAGTTCTACGACCATTATGAGGTTCGCCATAATTACTATTAAAAATAAATAGAGGGTCTGTATTGGTATGAACTTGCATTAAAGCTAAATCATAAGGGAAACCTTGTTCTGCATAAACATGATGATAAACCATATTATTAATATAGCTCATACTATCGAGATTTTGGTCGCAGAAATGTTCTAATAGTACATTTCTTTGTCTATTGCGAATCATAAAATTATCGAAAGCAAAACCTTGATAATTTTCTTGATTCACATCAAAAATCCCCATAGCCCCAAAAGCAACACGAAAACGCAAAGCTGTATTATTTCTAAGATGATCCAAAATATATCGCCCTGTCATCCAAGTAGAATCTACCCCTGTCCAACCTCTAGGCGAAATAATTTGATTGCCTGGACTACCTGCAATAACACTATGATTATACCAGTTGATACCTCTATTTTCCTGCCCAAGTGGCAACCATTGTTGTGTATTATCATCATAATATTCTAGCACAACTCCATCATTACCAAAGTCCATATGTTTAAAATAATCTAAACTTAGCATTGGACGTTCTAGAGTAGAAATATCAAAACAAGGCGAGTAGACCCAACCATCATGAGCATTTGCATAAGATTGTTGAGTAGTAGACCAGAATTTTGTGCCATTTCCTCTAGTAAAAATATGATTAGATGCAGTATTTCCCCATTTCCAAATATCACTTTCTATATAGCTATTCTTCATTTCATGATGCCAACCACCAGAAGACATTTCAAAATCTTCTTTATAAACACTATCTCGCAACATATAAGGATCTGTACTTAGAGTAATATGTTCATTGACTATTAATCTTAAAGTATCTCTAGATGTACAATAGTTATTATTAGTCACTTCTAAAACGACTTCATGTACTCCTGGCATAAAACGATATAATAAAGGTTCTATACTTGTACTATCAAAAACAGGAGTAGGATATGTATTGGGTAAAATAATCCATTGAGCACTAGAAATACTATCATATACTTGATTTAAATTTAAATCAGCAAGATTAATCGTAACATCATTATTAGCACAAGCACCATCTGGAGTCAATTCTACAAATGGCATAGAAGATACAGTAATTACTATACTATCATAATGAGAACATTGTGTAAGTGCATCTGTATATTCATAACGAATTTCATGTCTCCCTAACCCCACTATATGCGGAGAAAATAAACTATCTCTAATACCACCTCCTATAAAATTACCTCCTAAAGGAGACACCTCTACTCTAAAGGGACCATCTCCTAAACAAGCTTCTTGCACAGGTGCAGCTGGTGTATCATTATTCCAAATAACCATAGTAGGTCTTGGAATAGGATTTACTTTTACAACTTTAGCATGATAAGTAGTACAGACTAATTCTGTAACTACAGTATAAAGAATAGTATCATATTGTACAGCAGGTAGTATATCGTGAATATAATTTATATTAGGACTATATAAGGAGTTATAAGTCAACTGTCCTAAAGAAGTAGGGCTTTGATTTACTATGGAGAAAATCCCTGTAGCAGGTTCACCTACGAAACTAATATTATTTTTAGAATCGCAAATTTCTATTAAACTAGTACTTGCAGTAATATTAGTATCCAAACCAGGTGCAGTAAAATATGTAATAGGCGCTTGATGTACTTTTACATTAATATCTATATCATTAACACAGCCTTCATTGGTAGTAGCTGTCAATATAATATTATGGTCTACTATATTTGAATTTGCTAAAGAAAAATCCAAATAATAATAAAAATCATAGTAGAAATTACCTGGCATATTTGGATTACTAACTAAAGCAGAATCTCTAGCAACCAATCCACCCATAAAACTAAAAGAAACGAAAGACGGACCATTGCCTGCATCTGCTGATAAATGTACTGTATCACTAGTACTACAGAAAGGTTGATTTTGATAAATTCCAGCAAAATTAGGCATAGGTAAAGGATTAATACGAATAGTAACATCTTCTGTTTGTATACAACTAATGCTTTGTCCTTGTAAAGTATTAATCACTTCTGCTTGTGCTGTAATAGTATTATTGCCTGCTAGCGTTAAGCCTAATTGCAAACTATAATTACCAGCAGCATCTGCATATACCCCTTGTCCAGAAAAACTAATATTGGCACTATTAACATTACTAATTCCTGTGAGCGGAATAATCTGTGTAGGTATGCGACAATATGCTGAATCTAAATTAGCTATAGCTAAAGATGGTGCAGGTGTAATATAAATGCGTTTAGTTTTAACTTCTGTACAGTTATATATATCTGTATAAGTATAATTTACGTCAAAATCTAGTCCTGCTAAAGAAGAGTCAATCAATATCCTTGCTGTAGAACCAGAAGAAGAAAGGAAATGACTTGAAGGTAAAGAAGAAGAAAAGAATGCCGTAGTACTAGAAAGCCCCATAGGGAAACCACTAATATCTAATTCACCTGAATTAGAACATACTAAATGCTCTGTATCCATATTCTGAATATCAATAGCAGGTCTTGGATTAACTAAAACTTGTCTATTAATTATATCTGTACAACCATAAATACTATCTAATAAGTGAATTTGTAAAGGATAAGAAATCGCTATATTCGTAGCAGGTAATTGATTAGGAGTCATAAAGTATTTTTCCAAGTTACTATCATATCTAAAGAAATGACTAGAATCTGAAGAAATAGTATAAGTAGCATTACCATTTGTTGTGACTAAAATTTCTTCATCTACTCCACTCAAACAAATATTAGTAGGTAAATTAATTAACGCTGTGGGTAATGGAATAATTTTTGTTGTATCTGTAGCTATACCCCAACAATCATTTGCACCTTTTGCTTCATAAGTAATAACAAAATTATTAATACCAGCAGAATCAAAAGCTATAGCAGGTGTTAAAGTTATATGATTAATATGACTAGCATTAGAAACACCATAACCTCTAATTCTAGAAGTTACAACATCTGAAGGTAAAGGTGTAACATCAACCATTATTGGAGGTGCATCTATACAATAATGCGATGCTATATTATTAATAATAGGCTTTATTACTGTATCAATCGCAAAGACATATTCTAATGTATCTATACAACCAAATTGATTACTATGAATAAACTTAATAGTATCAGTTCTTATCCCTGTAGTATCTGCATAAGAATTGAGCGCTTTTACTATAGAATATCTAGCCTGATTAGAGGCAATACTATCTACTAAATTATTTTGAGAATTTATAATTCCTCTTCCTTTTAAAATAGAATTAGATACTGCTCCCGTAGTATTCCTCAAGTCAAAACCAACAATTAAAATTGATTCTGCATTAGCACAAAGACTTAAAGGTAAAGAATCATTATTTGTAGTAGCTAATCCTAAAATAGGAAAATCACGCATTTTAATTTTGATAGAATCTTTATTACTACAACCTAAAGTATCTGTATATTCAAAATATACAAAAAAATCAGGCTGAGTAGGCGATAAACTATCTGTTTTCAAGATATCTCCTACAACACTAAATCCTGAGAAAGTACTAGCAGTATTAGGATAAGCAACTGAATCATTATTGTAATATCCTTTTAATTTCAAATTACTAGAATTGGGACAAATATTCAATTCTCTATCTTGCCCAATAGTAATATTTTCTACTTGTATATTTACATTTGGTAAAGGAAGCACTTCTATTTGTGCAGTAGTATCAGAAACACATCCTGTAGCAATATCTGTATGTCTTAAACTAATAGTAGTTAAACCTGTTACCACTGATGTTTTATTAGGGTTAAAAAAATATGTACCATTAATATTATCTATACCAACATGATCAGGGACAGAACCATAAGGCGTAATCAATATTTCTTTAGGTACATCATTTTTACAAATAGAATCTACTGTACCAACTAAGGTCATAGTTATAGTTTCTTTAGGAATAAAAGTAACAATAGCTTCCCCTATAATTGGACATCCTTGTATTCTATTATTTTCATAACGTATAATATAATCATTTCGAGCAGAGGATATATCTAGAAAATCTTGAGCAGATAGAACTGCACCCGATAAAATAGGATTATTACTAGACACTGGAGTATTAGCTTCTCTAATAGACATCCTAGCATTAGTCATACCATAAGAAGGAGACATTGTTATATTAACTTGTCCTGAACCTTGTTCACAATACATACTAGGAATACCATTCAATGTAGTCGTTAATTGGTTACGGAATGTACAAGTTTGCTCTGTATTTATTCTCTGCGAATAATCGAAAAGATATGCAATAGGTCTATATTGATTGGTATCAATTGTTGTAGGCAAAACTGTAACTCTTTCAAAGCCTAGTACAGGCTCATAAGATTGTCTTGATGATTCAAAAACTCCCACAACTTTAATAGAAGTAGTATTTTGCAATAAAGGATCTTGTAGATTTATCTCAAATCTCTCTGTACTACTATTAGCATCATAAATAGTTACTATAGAATTGGCAGCTGAAGTGTTAGAAATTAATTGAGGTGTACCATTTATAGATAAATCATAAACCAATATTTCTACCAATTTAAATTGTTCATGAACAGTTAATCTATTAATAATAATATCATTTAAATTTAACGAGTCTGTCATATAATCAGAACTACGTAAATCTATAAATGAAGAATAATTCATACCAAGTGGTCTATAAAATTTCATTATACCCGCTTGACGACACACTTCACTACTTAAACTATCAAATGTAGCTTTATCAATCACTGTTATTTGTCCTGATGCCTGCATTATACAACCATTATTATTAACCTTCATCTCTACTGTATAATCTCCATTTACATTAGCGCGATTAAATACCTGTAAAGAATTTGGTGTATTCGGATCTTGAGCCTCTACCCATGTTCCTGTAAAAATTAAATCTTGTGGACCACTAATTACAGCATTTGCATCAGGTGTAGTAATTAATTCAGGACGTATAGAAACTTCATTATTAAGGATAAATGGAGGCGGATTAGAAACATTAGGATCTAATTCAATAATAGGAAAAGATATGCTTATATTTTCATTATTAAAAACAGGAAAGATTTTACTAACTTTAATAACCCCTTGCTCAGGACAAGGCGTTCCCATAGTATATTTAGGTTTATAAGAGTATGTTACTTCCACTAATTTTCCACCTGTATTTTCATTATTAGCAAGTCCTAAAGCCGACTTTCTTAACCTATTATTATCAAATGCATTACTATATGCTATAAAGTTAGTATCTATATAAGGCGGGGTTAATGTCGTCATATTTAAACTTGATACACGTGCTGAATATGTTCCATCAGAGGGTACAGCTAGAAATAGCATATCAGAATTACTACAAAGTGGAACCGTTTTAGGATAAAAATCCACTATAGGCGCATTCACTACTAAAATGCCTGTGGTTTTATAAGGACTACTAGGGAATGGATCATTTTCCTTATAAATATTTACAATACCATTTTTAAAGCTAGGCATTGACTTAAAATAAATTTTTACAGTATTACCCGTAAGCTGATAATAAGCTGTAGCATTATCTAAATAAATATAATCACTAGGAATAGAACTAGGTGCAGTTATTGTTGTATTTTGAAAATCAACATTAGAAATGGCTTGACCATTTAAGTCTTGAACACCTAAAATAAAAACAGTATCATTTGCGCCTCTAAAGGTCATATATTTAGGAAGCTCATTATTAATAGTTGCATAAGAAAAGCTGCCTAAATCCCCTATACAAACCTCTCTACTAGCGCTAGCAGTTGGAGTTATTTCATTTTGAAAAGATATACTAGATCCTGCATTATTACTCCCTACAACATTAATAGGAACTTCCCTTGAATAAATACAACCTTGATAAGTAGCTTTATATGTTATTATAGAATTTGAGACTTCTGTTGTATAAATAAAATAATTACCAAATGTTATATTAGGAGCCCCTTCCAACTCTTCCTTAAAATACACAAATCTATCTAGATTATCAACGGTTGTTATATCTACACTCCTTATATCTAATGGAGCACTACCTAAAGTATAAGATATACTACCAGGAGGAGTTCCTTGAGGATTAACCATAATAATAGGATTGGCATTATGTTTAACGAATACTGCTGAATCACTCCAAGTACAAGCATTTCCATTATAATTTGTAGAATATTTTATAACAAATCGAACCTCTGTTGGTGTTGGAGTAATAGAAGATATAGTAGAACTAAAATCTGTTAAAGAAATATTGCGTGTTGTACCTGTAGCATTATTAATAACACCATAATAATTACCAATTGTAGAATAATTACCATTTTCTTGCTTTTCCACCCTCCAATTATACTCCGTATTTATACCAGAAGGATTAGTAATTACTACATCTACAGTAGGATTATCAGCATCTGTATAACATATAGCAGGTAAACTTATATGCCATACTGGTTTAGGCACTATAATAAGTATAAATTTAACCTGAATACTATTATTACATGTTGATTGTGTAACATAGTAACCTGTATTTGATACTGCTATAGAATTTATGGTAAATTCTCTAGTTTCATCATTTCCGCTTAGGTTTATGTTTTGTCCTGATGGATTGGTAATTCTATCACATATATTTTTGTTAGAACCTTGCGGTATTGCCATTGTTATTGTAATATTATTTCCTTCTGGTACATAAATAGTAGGAATATTATTCCCATTATTACTCACAGTGGTTTGATTATTACAGGTATTCGTTACCGTGATACTTTGTCCTCGTAAGTATAAAGTACTTAAGGTCAAAAAAAAGAAGATTAAATATAAACTTTTCATAGGCACACATTAAATAAATAATTTAAGAGAAATTTCAAAATGTATATTAAATTTAAATAAAAAGAATAAATTTAAAAAATATGTATTGTAAAAAACCAAGGCGCTAACATTTATAGAAATGCTAGCGCCATATTTATGACTTTTATATATAAAAAGTTACCTTATATGTAAATAATAATTTCTTGCCGCTAATAAACTTTCTGGCTTCCCCATATCAAACCAATAATCTTCATCATGCCAATAAGCATTTAAATTAAAGTTTTGTTGAGCCAAATGCAAATACCAATCAATAATAGAAAAAACTCTTTCGCTTGGTAAATATTCTAACAATGAAGTTTTAAATAAATGTATACCACTAAAAGCAGCTGTTTGCCAATTTTCTATATTACCAGCTCTTACATATTTTACCAAATTTTTAGTAGGATTAGACCATGCAGAGAGTTGATTGGCTACATCGAAATGCAAATAACGAGAAGAATTTCTATGCCTTACGGCTAAAAGTGCATCTATATTTTGGTTTTCAAAATGTATTATCATTTTATCGAGTGCTATATTACTCAATATATCAGCATTAAAAACTAAAACTTTTGCCATACTCCCTTTCCCAAAAAAATCTCTTGCTTTTTTGATGGCTCCACCTGTATCTAAAAGTTGGTCGCTTTCATCAGAAATATACAAAGCTAAATCAGGTCTTAAAGTTTGATAAACTTGTATAAAATCTTTAATCTGTTGGGCAAAATGATGTACATTAATCACTATTTTCTTTATACCAAATTGCGCTATATGTTCTATAGCATGTTGCAATAAAGGTTTATCGATTAAAGGGACTAAGGCTTTGGGTTGATATTGAGTGAATTGCTTTAAGCGTGTTCCTAATCCTGCTGCCAAAATAAAAGCTACTGTATTTTCGGGCATAAGAAAAAGGCTTAAGGTTGTTCCATTGCGCTAAGACGCATTTTTTCAGACAATTCTTTACCTAAGTATTTATCTATAATAACATGCACTATATATAGAATTGGTGTAAGTACTAAAGCCAATAAGAATTTATATAAATAGTTAATTAAACCAATAGCAATCCATTGCTCATAAGTCCAGCTACCACTTAAAACGAAAGCTATATATAAAACTACGAAACTATCAATAAATTGAGAAATCAAAGTACTACCTGTAGCACGCAACCAAATATACTTTTCGCCAGTAACTTGTTTGATACGATGGAAAACCATTACGTCTACTACCTGACCAATAAAAAAGGCTGCAATAGAACCAACAATAATCCATAAACCTTGTCCAAATATAGAACTAAAGGCAGCTTGCATATCTGGTATACCAGCTTTATCGCCACTTGTAATCCACCAATCTGCTGCATTCAATTGAATAGCACCATAAATGGCTAAGAAAGAATAAGCAATTAAACCAGCAGCTAAAGTAGAAAGAAATTTCACCCCTCGTTTACCGAAGTATTCATTGATAATATCCGTCATGATGAATACTATAGGCCACAGTAATACACCTGCCGTAAATTGGAAAGAACCTTGAATACCGAATAATTCCCAGTTCCAAATTTCTTCACTTCCAATTGTACTTTCAAATTGGAAAATTTTCACACCAATAAATTCGGCGATTAAACTATTGGCAATAAAGAAGCCAGCTAATATGATAAACAATCGATTGCTTTTGGAATTTACCACTTGGAAATCTTCCTTGGCTTTTTCTTCTTTGTATGCGGCTGTTGCTGCCTCTACTGTTGTTTTATCTTCTTGTTGCATAAGGCTGAGTTAAAAATGTTTGTTTTAATTTGGAAAAGAGGAGTTATTCCCAACTACGCTCTTGTTTGGAATTTTCAAAAATATATTGTAAAATATTGGCGTCTTGTGCCGAAACTTGCAAACCACGACGTGCCAAAACACGATTAGCAGTTTCCAAAACTTTATCTAGTCTATAAGTACTATAGCCTTCATTGCCACCCCATGCAAAAGATGGAATAAATTTAGCTGGATAACCTGCGCCAAAGAAATTAACACTTACTCCTACAGTAGTTCCTGTATTGAACATAGTATTAATACCACATTTGCTATGATCGCCCATGACTAAGCCACAAAATGTAAGTCCTGTACTAATATAATCATTAGTAAGATAATCCCACATTTCCACTTGACTATAATTGTTTTTCAGATTAGAATTATTGGTATCTGCACCCAAATTACACCATTCGCCCAAAACAGAATTCCCTAAGAAACCCTCATGTCCTTTATTCGAATAGCCTAAAATAACTGAATTAGACATTTCTCCGCCTACTTTAGCATGAGGACCTATAGTATTGGCACCATATAATTTAGCGCCCATTTTTACGCCTGCCCCTTCGCATAAAGCTAAACCGCCACGAATAATAGCCCCTTCCATCACTTCTGCATTTTTTCCTATATAAATAGGTGCATCTTTTACATTCAAAACGGCACATTCTACACTAGCACCTGCTTCAATAAAGATTTGATTAGCATCGCCCAAAATAGTATTGGTTGATGAAATAGGTTGAGAAACTCTATTGCGAGTAAGGGTTTCAAAATCTAAAATCAAAGCCTGTTTATTGAAAGAAAACAAATCCCAAGTGCGTTGAATAAGAATGGGTTGTTGGGGCTGTTGGGGTATAAAATTTACGTTTTTCCCTGCTAAAGCTAAAGCTTCTAAAGCTATAGTATTTTTGGGTAAAAAGGGAGTATGGCTTTTATTTTGTTTGAAAGCCATGAGCTTACCGTTCCAATATAGACTTTCGCCCAATGCCAAATCTTGAATAGCCAATAGCAATTCTGGTGTAGGAACTATAGCGCCATTAATCCAACAAATTGGAGTCATATTATTTTCCTCTAACCCTAAAGGATATTTTTCCGATAAATAAGGTTGAGTAAGAAAACCAATTTGCTTACTATCCAATGCCTTTTGCCATTTTTCTGCTATGGTCATAATACCAATGCGCAAAGCAGCTGTAGGACGCGTTAGCGTAAGAGGATGTAATGCTAACCAATTATCATCAAAAAGTATAAATTGCATCATTAGCGCATTCCAAGTAATTCTCTAGTAAATAGACTTACTAGCTGTTCTTTAAAATAAAAAAAAACAATACCATACTCCCTTTCTCAAAAAAAGAAAAGTTATGAATATTGTATAAGCAACAAGATATTATATTAAGCTGTTTTAAAGCAATTCGTAGAACGAACTTAGACAAAGATAAGATATAAGTTAGTAGCAAACTAATCTTTAAAGTAAAAAATTTCTCAAAAATAGAAATAAATAAAAGGAAGAGATTTTATCTTACTCGTAACTTTCAGCACGATAATTATAAGAATAAGCAATTTGTTCGCCGCCTATTTCTGTAATATGATTTAGAATCAAATGATTATCATTATAATTAAAATATTGAACTTCTTGTAAAGGGAATAGTTCTGGGGCAAAAGTTTGCATAACATCTGCTGTAGGCATAGATAAAACTGTACTTTCAATTTGCTTAATCAAATCGCCTTGATAAGTAATTTTAGATTTTTTTTCTAGTACATAATTCATACCATAAACATTCAATTCTTCTTTAGTATTATATTGCAATGACTTAATTAAAGTATTATAATTTTTATAAGTATTGATAGTGCGTTTTTCGCCATAGTATTCATAACTAATTAATTCTAAGCCATTGCCTAAGCGAGCTAAAGTTTGCGCTTGTTTGGGCGTACCTGTATAAGCTACTTTAGTTTGAATAAGTTTATTTTCTGTATCAAAAGAATAAGCCATTATTTCACGGAAGCCTTGTTCTCTAGGAAAAGTTCTTACTTGTTGGAAAATACGACCGCTTTTTTCATAAAAGAAAATAGTAGTACAAATTAAGAGGTCTTTACCTTTCTCATCTATTTTCATTTCATCTATAGCAGAGAGCAAATTATCGAGATAATAAAAATCATAGCGTTTTTGTATATCTCCATTAGGTTCATAAAGCGTTAGTCTAGCAATTCTACCCTTTTCAATATTAAAAAGAGCATATTGATATTGATAAAATGTATTAGTCCATAATTCTCCGCTCAAATTATCGCCTTGTTGTGTAGATTTTTGTTTCCAAACACTAATATCTGTATAATCAGTATTAGCCAAAAGCTGTACATCTAAGAGCAAATCGTGTTGTGCAAGAAAATTTTGCACATGAGGAGAAGCTTGTGCATGTAGGCTGACAGAACTATTAAAGAAAATCCCTACACAGACTAAAAGAGCCTTAAAAAAGGTAGGAAAACTTTGTATAAAAATAGTCATAATCCAATGTTTATTATTTATAAATATATTATTATCAAAAAATACGTTACTAGCCCAATATTGGTTAGTTAATAGCTCTTAAAAATGAAAGATTTCAAGGCTTCAAAATAAAACTTGGTAATAATAAAACAGTATAAATCCAAAAAGAGTTTAACCTAAAAAAGGCTTAATAAAGCCTTTTTTATTTAATGCTTATTTTTAAAATTAAATTACCATAGTATTAGAAAATAAATAACTTTTATTGCGCTAGTATTAAAAAGGAGTATTTTTGTGCCAATTCTTCATTTTATTCCATCCTTTAGTTTATTTGCCAAAGCATGAAATCATATACATATAGCTTTCTTCTACTCCTTACTATTGTTTTTTCTAGTTGTTATAAAGCAGCAGTTGCAGAATTGCCTAATGATGTTTTACCATTAGATAAAATGGCAGCTTTATTAATTGATGTACACCTTGCTGAAGGTTATTTAAGTAGTATTAATGAAAACGCAACAAAAGATAGTTTGGCTGGGGTATATTATGCCAGTATATTAGCAGTACACAATTTAGACACAACAACCTTCAATTACAATATGGATAGTTATATGCGCAACCCTGCCAAACTAGCAGAGGTATATAGCATAGTTTTATCAAAAATAGATACTATCAATACTCAATTACCAAAATCTCCAAATAATTAAAAATTGAGAAAGCTCTTTCTTTTTGCAGCAATAATGCTTAGTCATTCTTTGCTTTCGGCGCAAGACAGCCACTACTGGAACTTACAATATGGCAGCAAAGGTATGCTTTTAGGCGGTACACTTACTAGTGGCGTTTATGAGAATACAGCTGTATATTACAATCCTGCAGCTTTAGCTTTTGTAAATTATTCGCATGTAAGTATTAATGCTACTGCTTATAAATATGAAGCCTTAAGATTAAAAAATGGTGGAGGGCAAGATATTGATTTTGCCTCTAATCGTTTTAGTACTTATCCTCAAATGATGTCTAATATGTTGACTCATAATCCTGAAAGAAGATTAAAAGTCGGACTAATGATTTTCACTAGAAATTCATCGCAAATAGATATTACTGCATTAACTCGTTCAAAAATAGATGTTTTGCCACATTCTGCTGACGAGGAAGATTATTTTGGTAACTATGATTATCAAAACTTAGTCAATGAACCTTGGGCAGGAATTGGTTTAGGTTATAAAATTAATGAACATTTTTCTATAGGTTGGAGTACCTTCCTGACTTATCGCAATCAACGTTATTTAATTAATATTTCGGCACGTGCAGCCTCTCCAAGTGTAGAAGATTTATTTTTGTCTGTATATCAATATAGAGATGAATTAAGAATAAATAATCTTAAATTTGTAAATAAAATTGGCTTACACGGTAATTATAATGGTTGGCGAGTAGGCTTAAATATCACTTTACCTTCTATACAATTGGCAGGTTGGTCTCGCATTAAAAGAGAAATCGTTTTTCAAGATTTACCTAATAATATGACAGGCATTTTGATAGACCAACAAAAAGGTGTGAAAACAAATTATCGTTTACCCTACTCTATTGCTTTTGGTATAGGACATAAATTTGAACGTGCTTGGATTGGTTTGAATATGGAATATTTTGGTCGTATAGGTGCTTATCGCATGATTAGTGCTACTACTACAAATATAGCTTATCCAAACAATTTGAATTACAATATTACAGATTTTTTGAGTTATTATAACTATGCAAATGAAGTTTTTAATATAGGTATTGCAGCAGACTTCAATTTGAATGATGCATGGAGTATTCAAGCTTCATTCCGTACAGATAATTCTTATCATCGCAAACCAAATCGTGCTATTACGCCTGATATGAATTTTGTAAATTCGCCAAAATATAATCTATATCATACCACTATAGGTTTTTCTTTACGTCGTAAGGCTAGTCTAATGTCTTTAGGGGTAAGTTATGGCTATGGCTTTAGCAATGATGCCCAACAGTTAGTGAATTTTAGTCATCCTATGTATGAAAATAATTTGCTAGGTTATACTACTTCAGGCAATAGAATGCGTAGTCATAGTTTTACTATTTCTACAGGTTATACTTATTATTTTGCATTAAAACAATAAGTTCTTTTGAGCTTATGCACATTACTTATTTTTAAACAAAAACCATACTCCCTTTTCAAAAATATTAATAGATTATGAAAGTTATTTGTGTTGGTCGCAACTATGCTGCACATGCTGCAGAATTAAACAATCCTGTTCCTACAACGCCTTTATTATTCATGAAACCTGCTACAGCTGTATTGAAAGATGGTAAACCATTTTTCTTTCCTGAGTTTAGCAAGGATATACATTATGAAGTAGAATTAGTAGTAAAAATTTGCAAATCAGGTAAGCACATTGAACCCAAATTTGCACATAAATATTATCAAGAAGTAAGTTTAGGCATTGATTTTACAGCACGTGATGTTCAAGAAGCATGTAAAGCAGCAGGACATCCTTGGGAAATTGCTAAAGCTTTCGATAATTCGGCAGTGATTGGTCAGTTTTTACCGATTCAGGAGGTTCCAAAGGATGAGAAAGGGGATATTGCTTTTTCTCTTCAAAAAAATGGCACTACCGTGCAAATAGGTAGCACTGCTGATATGATTACAAAAATTGATGAATTAATAGCATTTGCTTCACAATATTTTACTTTACAAGTAGGCGATTTAATTTATACAGGTACTCCTAAAGGTGTGGGTCCAATTGCAATTGGCGATAAATTGGTGGGTTTTATAGGAGATAAAACTCTTTTGGAATGCGAAATCAAATAAATTCTTCCTCCACACCTTCCTTTTCCCTATTAAGCCAGATGTTGGCATTGCCGCAATTATTGCGTTTGCCTAATGTATTAATGATAGTGTTTATACAATTTCTCTTATATACTTTTATATTGGAGCGCTGGGCTTATAGAACACAGACAACTTTAAATTTAAGTTTTGAAGGTTTAGTCTATATAATGATTTCCTGCGGTTTAATTGCCGCAGGAGGTTATATAATCAATGATTATTATGACCAAGAAATAGACGAAATAAATGTACCAGAACGCAGAGTAATTGGAAGAATTATACAACCTAAAACCGCTTTAAGAACGTATATAACATTGAATATCATAGGAATTATATTTTCTATTCCTTTGATAAAGGTGGATATAGCGATTTTAGCATTGCATATATTTTCTATTATCTTATTGTGGTTGTATGCCAAGTTTTTCAAAGCAATTCCATTTTTAGGCAATTTAATTATTGCCTTTTTATGTGGGTTAATGGCAGCAGAAATCTTTGTACCAGACAACTTACTTTTTCGCCTTCCATATACATTAAACCCGGATACAGCGACAGAATTTTATCAAAGTTTTGCTTGGCAATATATAGGCTTTATTATGTATGCCACTTTACTAAGAGAATTGAGCAAAGATGTAGAAGATATAGCAGGCGATGCCAAAGGCAATAGATTAACACTTCCTTTATTAATAGGCTGGAGCAAAATGCGTTATATATTAATTATAGCGCATATAGTGTTAGCAATTCTCTTAGGTTTCAAATCTTGGAATTTATGGCAAGAAGCACAACATTATACTTCAGTTTATGTAGGTTGTGTACTTTGCTTCTATTTATTAATTCCTATTGTGCTTATGTTTCGCATTCGTGAAGCCAGACAATTTAAGGTAATTAGTCGCTTACTAAAGATTTATTTTTTACTTGGATTGGGATGGTTGTGGTTATTTACATCTTAGCCCTTTTATAAACAATCTGTCTATGCTATTAGGTCTTATTCGTTTGCCAATAGCATTGTAACATCATAGCAATATGTTTAAAAAAATATTTTCTAGTCGGTTATTGCTGAGTGCAATGGCAGGCGGTCTTGCTTTTACATTATTGTCTACTAATGACAATAGATATCTAGACATTTCTAAGAACATGTCTATTTTTGCTGATATTTATAAAACAGTCAATTACGATTATGTAGAACATGTTGATGCCAATCAACTCATGCGTATAGCTATAGATTCTATGTTGGGCGAATTAGACCCTTATACGAATTTCTTTTCGGAAGCTCAAAAAGAACAAGTTCATATAGAAGTACTTGGTGGTTGGGATGGTGTAGGTATAGAAACTCAAATGAGAGATAGCCTCATTACCATAAAAGAAGTATTGGAAGAAACGCCTGCTATGCAAAATAATGTGCGTATTGGAGATGTGATTCAGCGCATAGATGGCAAAGATATAAAAGGAAAAAGTATAGAAGAGGTCAATAAATTGCTCAATGGCAAAGCTGGTACTAAAGTAGAATTAGCTTTGTACAGACCTACTACCAAAGAAGAAAGAACCATTACTTTAGATAGAGCCAAAATTGCACGCAAAAATGTACCTTATTATGGTATGCTTAGCGATAATGAAACAGGGTATATTATTCTTACTACTTTTACAGATAGAGCTGGCGCCAATATAGCTAATGCTATTAAAAGCTTGCAAGAAACGCATAAGCCTAAACAGTTTATTTTAGACTTACGTGATAATGGTGGCGGCTTGCTCATTGAAGCTGTAAATATTTGCAATTTATTTTTACCTAAAGGAAAAGAAATTGTAAGTACTAAAAATAAAATTGCTGAATGGGATAGATCTTTTAAAACTATGTCTAATCCTTTAGATTTAAATGTTCCTTTAGTAGTACTTATTAATGAACGTTCTGCTTCTGCTTCTGAAATTGTAGCTGGTGCTTTACAGGATTTTGATAGAGCTATACTTATGGGTAGAAAATCTTTTGGAAAGGGTTTGGTACAAAATACTAAAGAAACAGCTTATAATGGTACTATTAAATTAACTACAGCTAAATATTATATACCAAGCAAACGATGTATACAAGCTTTAGAGTACAAAGATGGTACGCCTATAGAAATCGCTGATTCGCTCAAAAAAGCTTTCCAAACACAAAATGGCAGAATAGTCTATGACGGTGGCGGATTAATGCCTGATATTCATATTGATAAAGCACCATTAAGTGCTATAGCTCAAGCTTTATTGAAACACAATATTATTGAAGATTATGCTTCTCATTATAGAGAAAAACACGAAACAATAGGAGAAGCTAAATCTTTTAAGCTAAGTGATAAAGATTTTGAAGCCTTTATAGCTTTTATTAAAGCAGGAAATTATAATTATGACTATAATGCTCAAACTGCTTTACAAAACCTTTCCAACAAATCTAAAAATGAAAAAGTAAAATCTTTGGCTAAAACTGTAAATACACGTATTGATAATGCTAAAGCAACAGAATTGCTCCAAAATAAAGCAGAAATTTTGCGCCTTTTGGAAATAGAGATTGTATCACGCTATTATTATGAACGTGGCAAAGTAGAAATTCAATTGCGAGAAGATAAAGACATTCAAGAAGCTATAGCAGTATTGAAGGATAAAACTTTATATCAAAAAACATTGCAACCTTAAAATGCACCTTCTTTGCTTTTTTTACAAGTTATTTCTAATGCCTTAGATTAGAAAGGATTTGTTTTCATTTGCTTAATTTATCAAGATATGAAACTATTCAATATATTGCCCAAAGCTAAAAAAACGCTAGCCATTGGCGCAGTGTCTACTATAGGGTTTGCTGGACTTGCTACTACATATGCAGACAATTTTGAAATTGTAAAAAATTTAGAAATATTTTCTAGCATTTATAAAGAAGTACATAGCTATTATGTAGATGATATTCCAACAGAAAAAATCATGCGTAGTGGTATTAATGCCATGTTGCGTTCTTTAGATCCTTATACCGCTTATATTTCCCCTGATGAAGTTGAACGTTTTCGTTCTACTATTTCTGGCAAATATGGTGGCGTAGGCGCAACGCTTACTATGCATAATAAAAAAGCTATTATTTCTGAAATTTATGAAAATAGTCCTGCGGCGAAAGCTGGCTTACAAATTGGCGATATACTAATTAGTGCTAATGGCGAAAGCTTACAAAATAAAACTATTTTAGATATTAGTAAAAATCTAAGAGGCAATCCTAGTAGCAATATTCAAATTACAGTAGAAAGACCAGGACAAAGTAAACCTATAAATTTAACTATTACTAGGCAAATCATTAGTGTAGATAATGTGCCTATGGCTAAAATGGTAGATAAGAACACAGCTTATGTAGTATTGACAAACTTTACAGAACATGCTGCACATAATCTAACCCAAGCTTTAAGCACTTTACGCAGTGAAAATGATATACAAAATATTATTCTAGATTTGCGTGGTAACCCTGGTGGCTTACTCAATGAAGCCGTTAATGTGACTAATCTTTTTATTCCTAAAAATCAATTGGTAGTACAATTGAAAGGCAAGGAATTAGAACAACAACAAAATTATAGTACTTTAAATAATCCTTTTGATACGAATGCTAAATTAGTTGTATTAATAGATGAGCGTTCTGCTTCAGCCTCCGAAATTGTAGCTGGTGCAGTACAGGATTTAGATAGAGGGGTTGTTATGGGAGCACGTTCTTTTGGAAAGGGTTTAGTACAAACAACTAAGGATTTGAGTTTTGACGCTAAAATTAAAATTACTACAGCTCGTTATCATATTCCTAGTGGCAGATGCATTCAGTCTACAGCTTATGAAAATGGTAAGCAAGTTTCTATAGCAGATTCTTTACGTACACCTTATAAAACTAAAAATGGACGTACTGTTTTAGATGGCGGTGCAATCATGCCTGATATAGTTTTGGGTAATACAGAATATAAAACACTATTAGATAGTTTAAGAAAGGATATGCTTATGTTTGATTTTGCTACAGCCTACAAAATTAAACATAATCAAATTGCACCTGCTCAAGAATTCAAGCTTACAGATAAAGATTTTGAAGATTTCTTAATTTTCCTTAAAAATAGAAACTTCAATTATCATACAGAAACAGATGCACTTTTGGCAGATTTGGAGAAAAAAGCTAAAGAAGATAATTATTTAGATAAAATTCAGCCAGATTTACAAGCTATGCAAAACGCATTGAAAGAAGAAAAACGCCAAACTCTTATCAAATATAAAGCACAACTTTTGCATCAATTGCAAAGCGCTATAGTACAACGCTATTATTTTGATAAAGGGGTTTTGGAAAACAACTTAGCTTTTGATGCAGCTATACAAGAAGCCAAAGAATTATTGAAAAATGAAGCTGCCTATAAAAAGGTATTGCAAAAACCTTAAGAAACATTTTAAATGGTATTTTTATTAGAAAATGGCTCAAAAAAGCCTTAAAGTTTATAAAAAACACCAAAAACATTTGGAGAAAAGAAAATAGAAGCTTAGCTTTGCGTTCGCTTTTCTCTAATAACATTAAAATTAAAAGCAAGTTACTACTATGCCAAAGATGAAAACGCACTCAAGTGCAAAAAAACGTTTTAGTGTAACAGGTACAGGCAAAGTGAAACGTACACGCTCTGGCAAACGCCACATCCTTACTAAAAAGGAAAAGAGCCGTAAATTACGTTTAGGTCATGCAGCTGTTGTTCATCAATCAGACATGCCACGTATGCGCCGTCTCCTCGTTATCTAATAACGGTTTTCATGTAATGGCTCCTTAAGGAGCATTACCAAATTTAGTACCGTGGAAAAGTGTAGGGTATTATTTCTCTTCTCACCCCGCACCCCGTACTATTTTAAATTTTATTTTCAAAACAATCTAAATTGTTCTAAAAAATGCCACGTTCGGTAAATCACGTAGCTTCACGAAGAAGAAGAAAGAAAATTTTAGCGCAAGCTAAAGGTTACTGGGGTATCCGTAAAAACGTTTACACAGTTGCAAAAAATGCTGTAGAAAAAGGTCTTCAATATGCTTATATTGGCCGTAAACAGAAAAAGCGTCAATTCCGTGCACTTTGGATCACTCGTATCAACGCAGGTGTACGTCAATATGGCTTATCTTATTCTCGTTTTATGCACCTTTTAGCTACACAAAACATTGAGCTTAACCGCAAAGTATTGGCTGACTTAGCCATGAACGATAGCGAAGCGTTCAAAGCCATTGTAGAAGCTGTTGTAGCTGCTGCGAAATAGTCTAAATCTTTTTAGACTACAACGAAAAGAAGCTAGATAGTAATTAATTCTACGGCTTGCTTTAGAAAAAATTAAAACGCATTGTATTCTTAGGAATACAATGCGTTTTTTTATTTTAAACAAATACCATACTCCCTTTCCCAAAAAAAGAAATAAACTAAAGGTTTAAAAATTCAAAGTTCAAGTAAATAATATTATTTTTGCCATCGATTATTTTAAAGTTGAATACATAAAATACAATTAATCTACTCAGCATATGTTTAAGAAAGGAAATAAAGATACTGATGTATTAGAAATGCCTCAGTCAGCAGATTTGAAAGCAGTTTGTCAAATTGCAGCAGGTACAATTATTGAAGGTGCCGTAAATGTAAAAGATGCTAATATGCGTTTGGATGGCGAGATTATTGGTACTGTTTTTTGTGCTGGTAAACTTTTATTGTCTGCAACAGCAGTAATTAAAGGCGATGTTTCTTGTTTTGAACTCATTTCTGAAGGCAAAATAGAAGGTAATATTATGGCAAAAAATGCTATAGTATTGCTTAAAACAGCGCATGTACAAGGCGATATTCAGTGTAAAACTTTACAAATTGAAGCAGGTGCACGTTTCAATGGACAATGCTCAATGCCACAAGATGCTGCAAAAAATTAGTAGATTCTTTAGTTTTAATTTTCTAAGCAAGTCTTGCGATATGCCTATTATTTTGCCCTTTTATCATTGTATAGATAAGGCGAATAATTGCGCACATATACGGCATTTGTATCCATTACGTGATGTAAATACTTTTCGCCAAGATATAGATTTTCTCTGTCAGCATTATGAAGCAATTTCACTGGCAGAGCTTTTGGCATGGCGCAGAGGAGAAATTCAAATTAAACGTCCTAGTTTTTATTTAACTTTTGATGATGGTTTGCGACAATGTTTCGACATTATACGACCAATTTTATTAGAAAAAGGGATTTCGGCAAGTTTCTTTATTAATAGTGATTTTGTAGACAATAAGGATTTGATGTATAGATATAAAGTCAGTCTTTTATTAGAAAAAATTCAAAGTTTAAAATCTGCCATACTCCCTTTTACTAAAAAAGAAATTTTAGCTTTTACGCATTTAGATATAGCTATTATAGACCAATTGTGTGCAGAATTTGAAGTAGATATAGCCGCTTTTTTGAAAGATTATCAGCCTTATTGTACTAGTGCACAATTACAAACTATGATTACCGATGGTTTTGATATAGGGAGCCATAGTGCTAGTCATGCACGTTATCATTTATTGGATTTAGAAAATCAAGTACAAGAAAGTGAAAAAGCCGCAGCTTTTATAAATCAACATTTATATTCGAAGACAAAATCCATTGCTACATTTGCCTTTCCATTTACGGACGACCGAGTTTCAGCACAATTTTGGCAAAAAACAAATTTCGACCTTACATTCGGCACAGCAGGTTTGAAGCATAGCACTATAAAAAATCATTTACAAAGAATAGCTATAGAACAATATGCGCCTAATATGCCTTTAAGCCATATTTTAAAAACTAATTATCTCGCTTATTGGATGAAAAAATCCTTAGATAAGCACTATACTACCCATTCTTATTAAATAAAATCGATATGCCTACACTTCTTCAAGATCTTCAAGTGGAATATCAACGATATGCTAAAGATCATATATTTTCTACCTATCATCCTAAAAATTTATATACACCTATAGATTATATTTTGTCTTTGGGTGGTAAATCCATGCGTCCTACTTTGCTATTATTAGCATATACAGTTATGGGTGGAAAAGAATTATCTAAAGCACTTCCAGCAGCTTATGCTATAGAATTATTTCATAACTTCTCATTAATGCATGATGATATTATGGATAATTCTCCATTACGTAGAGGCAAAGAAACAGTACATTTAAAATGGAATATCAATACAGCTATTTTATCTGGAGATGCACTTTTGGTGTATAGTTATGAATATTTGGCACAATGTGAAGCAAAATATATAGGCACAGCGTTAAAGATATTCAATCGCACGGCTATAGGCGTATGTGAAGGTCAACAAATGGACATGAATTTTGAAACTTCATGGGATGTTAAGTTGACAGATTATATAGAAATGATTCGTTTGAAAACAGCTGTTTTATTGCAAGGTGCATTAGAAATTGGTGCAACTTTAGCCAATGCAACAGCAGAACAGGCTTATCAATTGGGCAAATTTGGGGAATATATGGGTATAGCTTTCCAATTGCAAGATGATTATTTGGATACTTATGGTCAAAGTGCTAAAGTAGGCAAACGCATAGGTGGAGATATTTTACAAGGAAAAAAGACTTATTTAGTGCTAAAAACTTTAGAATTATCTAGCCCAGAAGCTGGACAATCCCTTAAAAACTTATTGGATAAACCTTGTGCTACAGTAGCAGCAGAAAATGAAAAAATTGCTACTATTAGCAAATTATTCCAAAATTGCGGTGCAGATATAGCATTGCAACAAGAAATTGAATATTACTATCAATCGGCTATACATATTTTAGAGAAATTAAACTTAGCAGATAGTGAGGCTTTGCATGAATTTATTAATATGATTATGCAAAGAGAACATTAATCTATTGTTATCTTATAATCTTATTGCTTGCTTATGAAAACAGCCAAATTATTTTTTGCTTTACATTTTTTAATCTATGCTGCGCCCTCGCTGCAAGCCACTATTATCCCTGAAATTAGAGATAATATAGCTTATTTTGAAGAAATCATAGATAGCGAAAAAATTAATTCCTATGTAGATAAATTCAAACATATTGCTATTGCTGAAATGGATAGAACGAATATACCTGCTAGTATAAAAATGGCTCAAGGTATTTTAGAGTCTGGCATTGGTGCTTCAGAATTAGCTACAAAGGCAAATAATCACTTTGGTATTAAATGTGGTGGTAATTGGCAAGGCAAAAGCCATCGTGTTTGGGATGATGAACCCACAAAATCTTGTTTTAGAGTATATGAATCTGCTGAAGAATCTTATATAGCACATTCGGAATTTTTGAGAGACCCTAAAAAAGAATCTCGTTATGGTTTCTTATTCAAATTGAATAAAACAGATTATAAAGCATGGGCTAAAGGTCTACAATCTTCTGGTTATGCCACTTCAAAAACTTATGCTAGTAAACTTATTGATTTAATTGAAAGATATGAACTTTTCAAATTAGATCATCTTACTTTGCGTACAGCTGCTATTTCTCAACAAGAAGCAGATGAGATTTTCAAATGGCAAAAACAGGTTACTGGCGACAATACTATCCCTAGACCTATAGTAGATAGTAGCGATCCGTTCAAAAATCCTACTGCAGGAAGTAATGAAAGTAAACCAACGCCTACTCCAAATGAACCAACTTCGCCTAATAAAACCGCAAGTATAGCAGTTTGGAAAAATTTACTCAAAGCTAACAATCATGCCGATAAACTCAATGCAATAGTAACTGTAAACGGTTTAAATGCAGTTATTGCAAAAGAAAATGAAAGTTTAGCAGCTTTAGCTAAACGCACTAATAAGCGCAGCAGAAAACTTAGTCGATATAATGAGCTAAAATATAGAACTATAACACCTTATCAATATATATTCTTAGCTAGAAAACAAAAGAAATTTACGGGCAATGCCACCAGACATACGGTAAAAACAAATGAAACTTTATATGATATTGCACAATTCTATGGCATACGCTATCGTCGTTTGCAAAGAATGAATTTAAAATATAAAAGAGGAAATATACCTGTAGGGGTACAAATTCGCTTGAAATAATAAGTAAAATGTAATATCTTTAATCTACTTTTGCCCTATCAATAGCAAGTCATAAATTACCTTCATTGGGAATTGATTTTGGACAAAACCATACTCTTTTCTCTTGAGCTTAATTTATGACTTGCTATTTTAATTTATCCTAAGTCCTTCTATATTCTACATGATTAAGTCTAAGCATAAAGGTTATATTTTAAAAGGTTTGGCTTGCCTCTGTTTAAGCCTTCCTTATACGCCTAATTCATTGGCGGCACAATCCCAAAAACAAACCAAACAATGGGCCGAACAAGCCATGTTGGCAGGAGACTATGTACAAGCCAATGCTTATTGGGATTTACTCGACCGAAGAAAAGCACTCAAAGGAAAATATGCGCTTTCTAAAGCTTTATGCGAATTTGAATTAGCATTTTACGAAGAGAGTTTTGCAAGAATAAAAGGTCTGAGTAAAAAAAATCAAAAAAATAGTATAGCTTTATATCTCTTTGCTAGATTATTCCATTTAAAAGAGCAGTATAAAGAAGCAAATCTATATTATAGACAATATTTACATCATAGCCATAAAGAAGATACTTTACGCCCCAAAGCTAAACTTTATTTGCAACAACTCTTTAGTGCGCAAAATAGCCCTCAAAATACAGGGCTTTTAAGCTTTATTACAGAAAATGATACTTTACTCAATAGTCGATATGACGATTTTGGTTTATATAGACATCCTATAGAACAAGATAAGTATTTTTTTACACGCACCAGACTCCATACACGTAAAACTAAAAAAAACACTACTTTCAATACTTTAAAAAATATTTATACCATTAAAGGCGAAGAAGGTTTTTGGAAAGGGAGTATGGCATTAGATAAAAAATATAATGCGCCTTACGCAAAAAATACTTTTCTTGGCTTTTTAGACAATGGTTATCAAATTGTTTATCAAAAAGATACTACTGTTTATATTGATAATTTTGTTGAAGATAATTCAACGCATCTAGCACTACCCTTCTTTCAAGAAAAGAATTATACTTGGGCAGGAGATTTTTTCTTTTTTGCCAATCGCATCTTAATCTTTGCAGCTAATACACCTGATGGTTTTGGTGCTAAAGATATTTACTGGAGTATATATGATAGTACTCATGCCACTTGGTCTATGCCCGAAAATTTAGGTACAGCTATTAATAGCCCTTTCGATGAAAGAAGTCCTTTTTTGGCAAATGATGGTCAAACACTTTATTTCTCTCGCAATAGTCCACAATCTATTGGCGGATATGATATTTTTGTTTCTAAATTTAATCCTACTACCTTTGCTTGGTCTATACCTGAGGCTTTACCCAAACCCATTAATTCTGTTGCAGATGATTTATTCTTTTATCCGCAAACAGATGGCATGACGGCTTATTTATCTAGCAATAGATGGCAGACAAAAGGTGGTTTGGATTTCTTTACTGTGCTTTTGGCTGAATATATGACAGAACAAGCCACTAGAAAAGAATTAAGCAGTTTTGTAGATATTTTACTCACACCTCCTGTTTATACAGTAGAGAACAATAGCGATGATAATACTATAGCTGAGCCTCTTATGCCTAAAGCAGAAGTAAAACCTATAGGTCATTATCTTTATCCTATGTTTTATGAGCAAAATATTAGCCAATCGCCTAGCGCACAACGCAATTTACAAACGCTTTCTAGTTTAATGACTGAACATAAGGATTTACAATTATTGATTAGTGCACATGCACATAGTATGAATCAATCGAATGCTTATACTTTATTCTTTACTATGAAACAAGCTGAAAATTTTGCCAATCAATTAATTAGTGCTGGTGTAGAACCTAATCAAATTTTAATGCGTAGCGGCGGACATTTATATCCTATAGCTAGTCCTTATTATTATGATGGACAAGCCAACCCCAATGCTCAAAAATTGAACCAACGCATATTATTAAATATAAAAAATGATGCCGAACTCCCTTTCCAAATAAAAAACCAAACCCTAACAGTAGGTCCATTAATGAAAATGCCTACAGAAAATTTGATGGAAAGTAAAAGTACAGGATTACATTATAAAATACAATTACGCAAAAGTAATACGCTTTGGCGACATGCTATATTAGAAGAAAGAAAGGATATAGTTTTAGAACAATGGGCGCATGAACCGACTATTATTTATCTTTGCGGTTACTTCGATAGCTTTGCACAAGCGCAAGAAATGCTCGAAAATATTCAAAAAAGCTATGAATTAGAAAATCCTATTATACTTCCTTACCTAGATAATTGGCGTTTAGACGAAGAAAATTTATATTTACAGCTTGAAACATATCCTGATTTAAAAAATTATTTAGATGCTAATAAATAATTTTACAGTAATTGGCGATTTAATTTACATTATTAGACCTTCAACTTAACATGGAAACATTTTTAGAAATTCTAAAATTTACGCTACCTGCACTTTTAGTTTTACTTACAGCATGGTTCATTTTGAAAAATGTACTAGCCCGTCAAAGCGATATGTTCTCTCTTTTTGTGGGAAAAGAATTAGAGCGAGTGAATGCAGAATTAAAAAACAAATCTCGTGAATTAACTTTACCTATCCGCCTTCAAGCTTATGAGCGTATGACACTTTTTTGTTCTCGTATAGAATTATCTCAAGTACTTTTACGTGCACATACAGATAAAATGAGCGCAGGCGAATTAAAATCAGCTATGATTTATACTATTGAAGATGAATTTTCACATAATATTACACAGCAAATGTATATGAGTGAAGATTTATGGGATATTATTCTTTTGGCAAAAAGTGAAGCTATTTCTATTGTAAAAACAATAGGTGCCAGTGTTGGCGATACTGCTAGTGACGAAGCTTTTATTCAAGCCTTTATTGAGCATAGTAAAGCCAATCCTCAAATGGGTTATTTGCAAGCTCAAAGTGGTATTAAAAAAGAAGTTAATATTCTTTTCTAATCCAAATCCTATTCAACTTTGTTATATAATAATCTAATTACCCGCGTTGTTTTCTATTAAAATAACGTGGGTCTTTTACGCATAAAATCGGCTATACTCCCTTTTCAACAATTCTTTTATTCCTTGTAATTCATTACAAGAATAATCACTTCAGACGTTATTATGAATCGTATATTACTCTTCTTTGCTTTATGTCTTTTGATGTATAGCTGTAAAACACAATACCATCATGTTTATAATACAGACATTCAACATTTGGTCATTGATACTACACGCATAGTAGATAGTCATTATACCAATCAAATAGCTGTGTATAAACAAAAAATAGATGCAGAAATGAATCAATTAATTGGTTCTTCTGCCAAAGTATTGAGCAAACAGCAACCTGAGTCTACTTTAGGCAATTTTATTGCTGATGTTATTCACGACCAAGCGGAAGTCTATATAGGCATGCCTAGCGATTTGACAGTGATTAATTATGGCGGTTTGCGCGTAGATTATTTACCAGCAGGCGATTGGACTATTGGCAATATTTTTGAATTAATGCCTTTTGATAATATGCTTGTAATGATTGAAATCAAAGGTAGTGTTTTAAAAGAATTTTTAGCTCTTATTGCGCATAAAGGTGGTTGGCCTGTGAGTAGACATTTAAAAATGACTATTCATGATAAAAAAGTAGTCAATGCTATTCTCGATAATAAAGTAATAGAAGATGACAAAATTTATAAATTAGTTACTAATGATTATTTAGTATCAGGTGGCGATAATTGTACTTTTTTCATTGGTAGTAAACAATACCCAACAGGTAAATTTATTAGAGATGTTATTGTAGATTATATTCGCAGCCAAACTGCTAAAAATATTATTATTGATGCAAATATAGATGGTCGTATTTCTGTGCTAGAATAAAATCCCTATTCAAGCTAAAGATGAATATTCTAAGGCAAATTATATTTTAAACTTTATGCTCAAAAAATAGTCTTATTAGCACATAATTTCGTAAAGCATAAAATAATATATAGAAGAATATTTTACCATATGCTAATCTTGGCACAAATATTGTTTTATAGTTTTTTATTTCAATGTTAATATATCCCCAAGCTTATGTATAAGATACTTTCTATTCTTTTTTTGTCTTTATTCTCTTTTATATATATTCATACTTTATCTGCTCAAGCTACTTTTACAGATAATAAACCAGAATATAGACAATGGCAAGATAGTTATATTCTCGATAAAATAGAATATACTAAAGATCGTACTATTTTTTATTTTCGTTTCGTAAGTCTAGCCGATCCCAATAGTCCTATTACTACAGACGCTGTTTTCTATCCTCGTGGTGGCGCACATCCTTGGTATTTGAAAGCTAAAAATTCTAATAAAACTTTCGAATTACTAGAAATTCGCAATGTTAAACGAAATAATGAATTAGTAGCTAGTAAAGTCGTTGGAGAATTAAGATCTACGGCTTTCAAATATAAAAACACCGTTTTTTCTTGCGAAATTCACTTCCCTCGCTTACCTAATGATATAGAATTTGCAGATCTCATTGAAGGACGTGGTCAAGAACGTAATCGCAATCACTTCAATTGCTTTAATATTAAACTAAAAACTGAAAAATCTAAAGATTTAGGCACTAAAGAAGATAGCGAAAAAACGGTTCAAAAATTCAATAAGCAATTCAATGTAGATATCAAAGAAGAGCCTAAAAAGGAAGAACCTAAAAAGGAAGAACCAAAGAAAGAAGAACCTAAAAAAGAAGAGCCTAAAGTCATTGCTAATACTACTTCCAATACGCCAAATAATTTACGCAATAAAAGCGATATAGCTTGTGGCAATAGTCTTATCATGGATAAAATCAAATTTAAAGATGATTCTGATGAATTTATGGCTCAAGCTGATGCACATAGACAAATGCTCATTTTATTAGATTTTCTAACCCAAAATTCTAATGCTACTATCAAAATTCAAGGACATACAGATATTTTCGGTAATCCAGAAAAAAACCTAGAACTCTCTCGAGCTCGTGCTAGAAAAGTGCAAATTTGGTTTACTATGAATGGCGTTAATCCTAAACGTGTAGACATAGAATGGTTCGGTGGTACAAAACCGCTCAAACCAGAAGGCGATGCTATTAATCGTCGTGTAGAAATTGAAGTAGCTTGTAAATAAATTAAATCTATTTTTTCTTTTTTTGAAAAAGGGAGTATGGCTTCTTTTTTCTAATATAAAAACTACAATATTCTATAAATGAATATTGTAGTTTTCTTTTTCTAGGTCACTTTTATATATTTTTTTCGTATATTAATTTATATATTTAAAAGACCTATTTGCCTATGAAAAAATTATATTGGCGGCTCTTTATTAGCCTATGCTTTCTATTAAAAATGCCTACTATTTTTGCTCAAAAAGCAAGCTTTACAGACCATAAACCACAGTACAAACCTTGGGTTAATACTTATATTTTAGATAAAATTACTTATACACAAGCACATACGATTTTCTTTTTTCGTTTCGTCAGTGCTAATGGGGGCGATGCTATATTTTATGCAAAAAATGAAGAATATCCTTGGGTTTTGGTTTCTAAAGAAAGTAAAGAAACATTTCCTCTCATTGAAATTAGAAATGTTAAGCAAAATGGCATTTTAGAAGCCGCTACTGTAGAAGGTACTTTTTATTGTCATGGCAGAGAAAATAAAAATAATGTTTTTACTTGCGAAATTTATTTCCCCAGATTGCCCAATCATGTCAAAACTGTAGATCTTATAGAAGGTTTAGGCAATGAAAATAATCAAAGACATTTCAATTGTTTTAGAATTAAGCTCAAAACACAAGACGACAAAAATTTAGGTACAGAAGAAGATAGCAAAAAAACAGCTGAAAATTTCAATAAAGAATTTAAAATCAAAGAAGAAACAACAATACCTACACCTCCCCCAATAACTCACAATCAGCCTCCTACCCCTCGCATAGACCAACCCCTACCCGACCAAGATAATCCTTATCCTATTCCAAGACTACGACATAAAGCAGATATGCAATGTGGTTATACTATAGTTTTAGATAAAATCAAATTTAGAGATGATTCTGATGAATTTATGGCTCAAGTAGAAGCCAATAGACAAATGCTTATTCTATTAGATTATATGACACAAAATTCTAATGCTATTATTACTATTTACGGACATACAGATATATTTGGCGATGCAGAAAAAAATCTCATTTTATCTAAAAAAAGAGCGCAAAAAATTCAATTTTGGTTATCTATGAATGGCATTTCCAATAAACGCATTAAAGCAGAATGGTTTGGCACTACAAAACCCTTATATACACAAGGCGATAGTAAAAATAGAAGAGTTGAATTTAAATTAGATTGTTTTTGAAAAAGGGAGTTTTGCCTTTTTTCTTGTTTATCCACATAAAAAAGCAGCAATATTTTCTTTAGAAAATATTGCTGCTTCTATTTTAAAACAAATGCCATACTCCCTTTCCCAAAAAAAGCAAAAGAAGACTTAACATTTTATAAAAGTATTTGATTATCAATTTCCGATTTTAAGCGAGCATCATGCGTTACAATGACTAAAGCTGCATTTCTAGCACGGCTTTGCTCCAACAATAGTTTTACTACTTCTCTACAGTTTTTATCATCCAAACTAGAAGTAGGTTCGTCGGCAAAAATAAGCCCTGGTTTATTCACTAAAGCTCTAGCAATAGCGACACGTTGCTGCTCGCCCAAACTCAATTCTGAAGGATAAGCATGCATTCTATGTGCTACATTCAAAGTCTCTAAAAGTTCTTTCAAATAAGCTTCATCTTTAGCTTTATTCTGTGCAAAATATTGCGCCGCCAATAAATTTTCGCGTACAGTAAGCGCTTTCAATAAATGTGATTGTTGGAAAACAGTACCTAAATTTTGACCACGAAAAGCATCTAATTGAGCATCTTTTAATGCCTGAAGTGATTGCCCTTTTATAGATACATCGCCGCTATCTGCTTTGCGCAAACCAGCCAAAATATGCAATAAAGTCGTTTTACCACAACCTGATTCGCCCAACAATAAAAGTTCTTTACCTGCTTCACATTGCAAAGCGGGAAAAGTAAAAGTACGCGCTGGCGTATAAGAAAATTTGAGTTCTGTTGTTTGCAGCATATTTTTAAATGAGAATACAGTATTAATATAATGCTAGAATTTTTATTTAAAAGTCGTAGTCATCGCCTTTATAGTAACATTGCTCCAAACTTTTTTGAAGAATATCTCTACGTAA
>X137_Gaur__coassemble_57_pt1 | contig 46354 bp, 18 predicted proteins | sample X137_Gaur__metabat2_high_PE_006 | metagenome-assembled genome bin X137_Gaur | reverse complement strand
ATAAAATCTATTCCTCAATGGGATATACTTTATAAAATGGGTGTACACAAAAGACTTACTATATGTTATCCTATAAGATTTAATGCAGAAAATAGAGCAAAATATAAACAATAGAAAACCTTATCCTATGAATATAAAACATTTATTTTTTGCAATATTATTCATATTTTTTGCAAATCAAATAATTTTTGCAAGTGCTCAACGAGGGGATATTCTTATCTATAAGCAAGATACATTTGAGCTTTTTGCTAATCCACTTGAAAGCCATCCTGAAATCAAATATTTGCGAGAAGGGCATTTTGGACTACATGAAGATTTTAAAAATGGCTATATCACTAATTGTTTGAGAGGTTATGTAGCAGAATGGACGATTGAAGATAATCAACTTTATTTGAGCAATATTTTTACATCTTATTATCCAATAAACAGTGAAAAAACAGACTTAAAACAACTTTTTGGTGATAAATGCATCAATGGAAAAGTTAAAGCAGATTGGTTAAATGGCACTTTGATATCTCCTCAGGGGAATTTAATTTATTCTGTACATATGACATATGAATCTTTTTATGAAAAACAAGTAGCCTTCAAGTTTGATAGAGGGAATTTAATAGATGTAATTACTTATGACAACTCTAAATCAAAAATTTCCACTTACAATCAATCAGAAAATTTAGCTAAATTTATATACTCCAATATAGATTGGGATGCATTGCCCACATTTGATGAAACTATACTAGTTTCTGTTTGTTTTTCAGCCAATGAGGCAGGCATTATTGATAGTACAGTCATAAAAAAAGGAAGGGATACCACTTTTAATAATGAAGCTATAAGGGTAATAAAATCTATTCCTCAATGGGATATACTTTATAAAATGGGTGTACACAAAAGACTTACTATATGTTATTCTATAAGATTTAATGCAGAAAATAGAGCAAAATATAACCCCAAATAATAAAATAAAAAAGGCTACATTACTAATTTGTAATGCAGCCTTTTTTTCTTATAAAGAAGCTAGTTTATTAAGAAAAGGTAAAGTCTATAAAAAACTTGTGGTGCTTATTTGCGTTTTATTATCTTTACAGCCATATACAATTATATCCTTATAATCATGAATGTCATTTTTAGATTTTTTTTTCGCATTTTCGGATGGAAATTAGTGGGAGAAGTTGCTCCTGAAGTTACCAAAGCTATTATAGCAGTTGCGCCACATTGGCACAATAAAGATTTTTTTGTTGGTTTGGGTACACGTGCAACCATGCGCAGAAAAATACGTTTTTTAGGCAAATCCGAATTATTTAAAGCGCCATTTGGTTTTATATTCAGAGGTTTAGATGGTATTCCTGTATATAGAAAAACCAATATGAATATGGTGGAAAGTATGACAGAATCTGTAAAAAATGCAGAAGATGGATTAATTTGTATAGCGCCAGAAGGCACAAGAAAAAATGTTGCTAAATTAAAATCTGGCTTCTATCATATAGCTTTAGGTGCGAATATTCCTATTGTTATGATTGGTTTTGATTATGCCAATAAACAATCCGTAATTGCCGAGCCTTTTTATCCTTCAGGCAATTATGAAGAAGATATGCTCAAATATTGTGTGCCATTTTTCGAGAAAATTGCGCCTAATAAAGATTGGATTAAAAACTATAAAGAAGGAAAATTCTAATTCATAAGTCTAGCAGGAGAAATTGTAAAATTTCTCCTTTTTTTATTTTATCAAATGCCATATCCCCTTTCCCAAAAAAAAGTTTCCCTATACTGGCTAAATTTTTGTTTTTGAAAAGGGAGTTCGGTTTTTGTTTATTTTTAAGTCATAAGCAGGCGATAAAAACACAAAAGGCTACATTACTAAACTTGTAATGCAGCCTTTTTTATTAATAAGATTTAAGCTAAATTTATTTTTTAGGTCTTAATTTAAAATCAATAATATCTGTACCATTTTGAAGCGAAAGCGCATAAATAGATTTATCGCTATGGCGGAAAATTTTCAAAGTACATTCTTGCTCTGAACCTAAAGTTTCAAGTGTTACTTCAATAGTTTTAGCATCTCCTTGTTTACCATTAATTTCTTTCATTTTCTTTACTAAAAACTCTGTTTTAACTTCTTTGTTTTCAGCATTTAAAGTATTGAAAAGTACATATTGTTGTAAACGTTCTTTTTTACCTTTCATCTCAGTGCGCTCTTCGAAAGAAATTTTTACTTTATCGCTAGGATATAAACGTCTTTTTTCAATATCTTCATTACTATGATTAATCACTTCAATATAAGGGAAAATAGCTTGTTTTCTTGCCCAAATATCTAAAACTTGGTCTACAATAATTTCTCTTTCATGTGTAAAATATTTGCTATCTCTATTTAAATTATTCTCAGGTGCAGCAACTAAACCATAAGTACGTTCAGGCTCTGAAGGAGATGGACGAAATTGTAATTTAGAAATTTGATTTTTATCGTCTAAAATCACTTTTAAATGCCCTTGAATATCAGGATTACGTAAATCCATTAAATTCAATTCATAAGAAGAATAACTTTGTGTATAATTAGTCTTAATTTGCTGAATTGCTAATTTGTATTCTTTATGGTCATTTTCGCTATTGATGCCCGTACTAGAATATCTAACCTTTTCTATAACAAATAAATAGCTAGGCGTAATTTTAAACTCTACTAAATTTAATTTGACATTAGCATTCAAAGGAGAAGCACTTAATTTTCCCTCTCTAGGATGAATAGGAAAGCCATACAAATCTCTAGTATCATGCACTAAATAATCGGACAAATAAGTATAATCTTTTGCTTGAATAGCATTTTGTGCTAATACTATGCAAGGCAACATAAACAAGATAAAAACAATTGCTATATGTTTCATTATAAAATCTATTTTAATATGGTTGAATGATTACTAAATTCTTTAGATAGACTGAAGCTAGAAAAGTTAAATATAGCTTAAGTTTAAAGGAAAAAAAATCAGGTTTTGACTCCTAAAATTATGAATTAAGAGAATATGAAAAAAATGTTTTATTTTAGAACAAAATTTGGCTAAAAATAAAAATATATTTACATAATTTTATCAAAATTAAAGGCAATATTGAAAATTTAACCTTGTATGAACATTTGTACAACTTTCAATTAAATACAAGCAAAAATACGCATATTTGTTTTTAATAAAAAATTAAAAGCCCTTCTATTGATATTTTAAGCAAGACTATATGAAATCTATTCATAAAATACAATTACTTGCAAAGCGTTTATATTATTCATTTCCCTTGCAATTGCTATTCTTGCATTTAAGGAGTAATTTTCTATTAATTTTAATTTGGTTGCTCTTATTAATGACTATAGATGGTAGTATAGGCAAAAGCATGGGATTTACTTATTTATTCTTAGACCCTGAATATTTAGGTTCAGTCAATTTCCTTGGCTTCTATATTTTAGGATTAACCTTTGGAATTTTTATTATTTCATGGAATACTACTACTTATATTTTACAAAGTCATAAATTCCCTTTTTTAGCTACGCTCAATAAGCCTTATGGCAAATATAGTATCAATAATTTTTTCATTCCTACCCTATTCATAGCTTACTATTTGACAAATATGGTAAATTTTCAATGGTATAGTGAATTTGCTCATTGGGAGGATATAGTTAGTTATATTTTAGGTTGTATTACTGGTTTATTAACCACCCTCATTATCTCTATTATCTATTTTCATTTGACTAATACTGATATAGATACTTTAGAGAACAAAAATAATGCCAAAATCAAAGGAATCTTCAATGCTTTAGTAGTAACGAATCGTCGTAAACAAATAAGTGCGCAAGAAGACCCTTATAAAGAAGCTGTTCCTATAGAAATTTACTTGAATGAATGGTTGAAGCCTAGACTAGTAAGAAGCGTAAAACACTATAATCATAAAATGCTAGAAAAGGTTTTCAAGCAAAATCATACGAATGCTTTAGTATTGCAAAGTTTTAGTGTAATTGCACTTATTTTTATGAGTGCTTATGTAGAAGAGGAGTTTTTTAGAATTCCTGCTGCTGCATCTTTTGTTATTTTATTTTCTATTATAGTGAGTGCTATTGGTGCGCTTACTTATTGGGTTCAAGAATGGAGAACTATAGCTATAGTATTAATATTAGCCATTATTAATAAAATGATGGGGCTAGGATGGTTTTATTTTGAAAATAGTATTTATGGTTTAGATTATTCTGGTGAAGCTGTTCCATATAATTATACAGAAATTAAAAAACTAGCCTCTGAAGAAAACTATCAAAGAGATGTAAAAGAAACTGAAAAAATACTCAATAATTGGCGTAGCAAATTCTCTTCTCAATCCAAACCACCTTTAGTTATTATTTGTAGCAGTGGCGGAGGACTTAGAGCTTCTTTATGGAGTATGCAAGTATTGAGAGAAGCAGATAAAATACTCAATGGACAACTACTTAAACATACAGTATTAATGACAGGTGCTTCAGGTGGCATGTTAGGTGCAGCTTATTATAGAGAATTATATTATCAGCATATACTCAATCGTCCTGTAGGTTTCAATAAACCTGTACATATAGAAAATGTAGGAAAGGATTTAGCCAATTCTATTATGTTTACTTTTGTAGCCAATGATGTTTTTATTCCATGGCGAGATGTTGAAGTAGGTGGTTATACTTATAAACAAGATAGAGGGTATATATTCGAACAGCATTTAATAGAAAATTCTCAAGGCTTATTACAACATAATTTAAGTTATTATAAGCAACCTGAGCAACAAGGGCTCATTCCTATGATGTTACTTTCGCCCGTTATTATTAATGATGGTCGTTTCTTATTATTTACGCCACAAAAAGTAAGTTATATGATGCGTCCGCCTTATGCATCACAAATGGGCACAGATGCTTCAGAAATAGATGGTATAGACTTTGGGGCTATGTTTGCCAATAAAAATGCTTATAATGCACGTTTAGCATCTGGTTTGCGTATGAGTGCTACTTATCCTTATATTTTACCTAATGTATATTTGCCTACAGAACCCAGCGTAGAAGTAATGGATGCAGGCTTTAGAGATAATTTAGGAACTAGCTTAGCTACGCGTTTTTTATCTGTTTTTCATAAATGGGTACAACAAAATGTAAGTAATGTAATTATTATAGAAATTCGTGGTAGTGAAAAAATTACGGAATTACCCAAAGGTCAAGTCAAAAGCCTAGCCAATTACTTTACTGTTTTCAATTCTATTATGGATGTGAATAATTTACAGGATTTCCACAATGATAATTATATCAGTGCTGTAAATGATAAAATCGGTAACCAAAAAGTACATCTTTTACGTTTCACTTATAGACCATCATTGATTCAATCTAGAGCTTCTTTGAGTTTGCATTTGACCAAACAAGAAAAAGATGATGTATTGAACGCTATTTATTTGGAAGAAAATCAACAAAGCTTAAAAGCATTAAAAAAACTAATGCGTTCGCAAACTATTCCACCTCCTGCGCCAACGCCTACACCTGTTGATACAGAGGATATTAGGGTTGATTCTTTACCAGATGAAAATCCTACAAATATTATACAACAAGTCACGCCTTCCTAGGCGGGACACCGTACTCCCTTTCTCAAAAAAACTATATTGCTATATTTTAATATAATTCTACTGCATATGATAAAAGCTTATTTACTTACGCTGACACTTTTTTGTACTAGTCATTTTTTGAAAGCACAAAACTGTATCAATGGTAATTGTGACAATGGTTACGGTACTTTAATTTTAAACGAAAATGAGCGTTATGAAGGGCTCTTTCAACAAGGTAAATTTCAGGGTCAAGGTACTTTGCATTATGCCAATAAAGATAGATATGAAGGTAATTTTGAAAATAATTTGCCCAATGGAAAAGGCTTTCTAATTTCTAGTAAAGGTGCTGTCAAAGCTGGCGTGTGGACTAATGGTGAACTTACACAACAAGACCATTCTATTCGTTTTGTAAGAGAGTGTATTAAAGGCGATTGCCAAAATGGAATCGGACAATTGAAAGATTACAAAGGCAGAATTTATGAAGGTCGTTTTAAAAATCATCAATTTGAAGGTTATGGCACTTTGCGCTATACAAATGGTGATTATTATAAAGGCAGATTTTTGGCAGGTTTGCCACATGGACAAGGTGCTTATTATTATAAAAACGGACATATAGATGAAGGCGATTGGGAAAATGGACGTTTTATGAGTAAAACCATGCGCACTTGGGCTGTTATAGTAGGTATTGCCGATTATCCAGACTTTCCAAAATTGACTTACACTATAGATGATGCTAAAAAAATCTATGCTTTTTTGCGTAGTCCTGAAGGCGGCGCTATTCCACAAGAAAATGCCCGATTATTGCTCAATGAAGAAGCAACAAAAGAGAATATTTTGAACACTACTTTTGAACTTTTCCAACAAGCAGATAGCAATGATATTATTATTTTTTATTTTGCAGGTCATGGCTTAGAAGGGGCTTTTGTACCTTATGATTATGATAATACAGAGGCTACTTTGCTTTTGCATAATGTCCTAAATAATGATTTTTTAGACTCAAAAGCGAAATTTAAAATTTGTATAGCAGATGCTTGTCATTCTGGTAGTTATGCCGCTGCTTACGATGCTCAAGACCAAAATTTAGTGGCTTCTACTCGTTCTATTCGCGACAAAATTCGTCAGCATTATAAAAGTTTTGAAAATATAAAAGGCGGCTTAGCAATGATTGCCTCTTCTGCAGCTGAGGAAGTTTCTTTAGAAGCTACAAAACTCAAACAAGGCGTATTTAGTTATTTCTTTATTCAAGGATTAAAGGGACAAGCTGACGCAAATGAAAATGGCGTAGTAACTGTAACTGAACTTTATGATTATGTACATCAACAAGTACAAAATTATACACATGGCTTTCAAAAACCGCTTATTTTTGGCAATTTTGATATTAATATGCCAATGGGTTTAGTACATGAAATCAAGTAATTTTTACATACAATATATAGCACTTAGGTTCGAAAGAATTTAAGTGCTTTTTTTATTTTTTTGGGAAAGGGAGTATGGCATTTGTTTAAAATAAGAAAACCCACTGCACTATCACTAGCGCAGCGGGTTTTCTTTATTTCAATTTAAACTATTTATGCCATATTAAGGACGAATAATAATCACTTGTCTTTGTGTATAAACACTTTCATTTTTAATCACAAAAACATAATTACCACTTGGTAAATCGCCTGTTTCTACTTGCATAATTTCTGTACCAATAGCTGTATTACCTTGTTGTAATACTCTACCCAACATATCAACTAACATCCAATCATGTGCTGTTTCTAATGGTTTAGAGAAAGCCACATTAAAGAATCCTGTAGCAGGATTTGGATATAATTTTAATGTAGAAGTTTCGTCTACAATTGGCACAACACTTACTGGATTGTAACCATAAATCGATAAATCTCTATTCGAACGAGACTGATAAACTTCTTTAGTATTATGATCTTGTAAGAAAACTACAATATTCAAAGAATCTAAAGAAATATAGCGCATATCATAATTATTTTTAGATAACACCATACTATGTCTAATCGACTGTCCTTCTGTTATATAATTTGGTATAGCTTTTACATCATATTGACTTCTTGCAACCCCTTTCATAAGGTGTAATGGTTCATTTTGATGTGGCACACCATCTTCAGTAATAATCGTATAGAGATATACATCTTCGTAATAACCTGATTCCTGAGGTGTAATATTCAACTCAATAAGAATACTATCTGGGCTATAGTTCATATTCACAATAGGTTCATGAATAATAAACTTAGGCGAAGATAAAATTTCTTGTTCAATATGGGCAGGCTCTATTAAATGAGAAGAATCTGCTTTAGGAAAACCATTTACTCTAAAAATATTCGCTGTAGAAATATTAGCATAGATATTATAATTTCTTCTATTCATAATTTCTATAGCTTGTAAATACATACTATCTGTATAGCTGTAAATATCATTAGAAGGTAAATGATATTGAATAAAGTTCACATCTCTCACCAATCCATTAGCAGGATTATATACTACATCATAAATAGCATCATTCTTCTGATAAATATCAGGGTAGTTATGCGTTGTATAATGCTCCACTAAAACATTGCGTGAACGTTCAAGAATCCAGAAATTATCTAGTGCTATACCTTGCGGACGACCAAATAATAAAGTTTCATCACCTGTAGCAAATGCTATGCGGAAGCGTACATTATCTTGACCAACAAATTGATCTAAACGATAACGTGAATTTCTCCAGCCTCTAGTATCTCCAGACCACCCCTGTGGCATTAAACCTGAGTTTCGATATACACCAGGAGAAGAAGCTAAGAAATCAGCATTATACCAGTTAATCCCTTTATTTGGATCATAATTACCTAAAACCTTCCATTGACGATCAGCAGCATCATAATATTCTAACGTTGCACCATCTATAGGTTGTATGAAATCAGTCCATAAATCCATAGAAATCATTGGTTTCCACGTTTGCGTCATATCAAAACAAGGTGTGTATAAATAACTACGTACATTATTAGTATAACCTAAAGTATCATCAGGACGACCATAAGTCACCCAAGCCATATTATTTGAGTCTACTATATGATGATTTTCTAATAGTTGGTGAGACCAAATACTAGATGCACCTATAGCAACTGCTTCATCTTGCGCATACCAACCTGTATTAGCCCCATTTTCAAAGTTTTCGAAGTATGGACGACCAGCAGCACCATTAATAGTAATATGTTGTGATACCACCCATTCTTTAGAAATAGAAGTAGAACAAATACCATTATTATAAACGGTTAAAGTTGGCACAAACAAACCAGTACCAGAGTATTGATAAGTCACAGAAGGCACTACAGTAGGATTATTAGGATCTCCTAATATAACAGAATCTACACCATTACCAAATGACCATCTTACAGCAGTAATTTGATCAAAAAGAGGATCCAATGCCATAGTCCCTTCAAAAATAACATCATCGTTTTGACAACCACCAACAACATCAAATGCAGGTGGCGTTACAGTATATAATGTTATAGTTAGAGAATCTACATTATAACAAGTTGTTGTTGGGTCTACAACGTGATAATGTACACGTCTAGGCCCTACTGCACCACTTAAATCTAAGAAATGATTGCTTACAATACTTGGTATATGTAAATTATCCGTAAAGATACCTGTTTGAGGTTGAACAAAAGGCAATAAATCTACACTATCAGGAGCACTACAGAAAGTACTTGGTAAATTCGTTAAATCTATACGCGGATAACGATGTACATAGAATGTATCTGCACCTTGCGCCGAACAACCTTGCGGAGAAGTATAAACATAATGTATAGGGAACATTGGTGCATTAGCATCATTAGCAAAAATAGTTGGATCTATATAAGTAGAACTACTATTATAACGTACGCCATTAACTTCTAAATACCCAGAACCTGGATAATAAGCAGGCATAGCGTGAATAAAGTTACCTGATTCATTTTCACAATAAATTCTATCAGCAGGTAATTGCTCAAAAGAAATCACTGGTACTGGATCTACACGTATATCTTTACGTATAGTATTACTACAATCATAAATATTCGTGTATGTATATTCTATAGTATGTGTACCTACACCAAAGACAATTGGATCAAAAATTGTACCACCTATCAACATATTAGCTACAGGAACAGACTCCATATAACCTGTTGAAGATGATAATAATGAATCTACAAAAATATCTCCTAGACCCCCCGTCATTTGTGTATGTCTAATCAAAATACCAATAGGAGAAGCATTAATACAAATACTATCTGGTAAAACATTAGCTACTGTAGCATGCTCAAACGATAAAGTTGGAATTTCCTCTATACGCACTACTTGAGAAGTAGTATCTACACAACCATTAGAAGCTATATAAGTGTAGTATAAAGTATCATTACCTACTCTCCCCATTGTGGCTTTCGCTAAAGCAGGATTAAACAAAGCTTGACCAGAACCAGTAGCACCATTCACTACACCTGATCCATAGAATGTACCATTTGTAATATTTGTACCACGATTTGCTTCTACATGCAATACTGCTGGAGTTGCATTTTCACAATATACATCATATAAAGCATTGGTATTTGAAGGATGATTCACTCTCATTAAGAATTGAACACTATCAGGGATACCAACTACTGTAACTGTATCTTTGACTATAGATACACATTGTGTAAGTGGATCACGATAAGTATATGTCAATTCTTCTTGACCAACTACATGCGGTAAAAATACTAAAGGGACACTTGTATTGTAAGTAACAGAAGTAATAGGTGCATTATTCAATAACATATTATTACCTGTTGCTGTATCCAAACGTCTAATAGAATATACACCACCAGGAACATTTGCACCTAAAGATACAGGCTGCTCATTCCAACAATAAGTACTATCTAAATTCGTCATAGATACTATAGTATGTTGTTCCACTCTAATATTTTTAACTATACTATCAGAACAACCTCTATTATCTGTAAACTGATAAACAATATGATTATCACCTGGCGCGGTAGCTGGCGCAAAACTATAAATACTATCATTATTAGCTGTTGCAACAATACCAGGACCAGATAAAGCACCAATACCCACAGGACAATTCATTGGAGATACCTCCCTTACTAATACTTGATCAATTGCAATATCACGTACTACTCTATTTGTTGAAGTCGGTCTACCTATAGCATGGAAAGAGAAATTATATACACCTGTAGAAGGTGCTACCCAACTATGTCTATACCATCTAAAGAAGCCACTATAATTATTATCCATTGATGGATAAGTCGTTAATGGAATACTTTGTCCACCTACACTTGGAGCTGTACCAACTTTTACCTCCATAGCAGCAGGATCACAATTTACACAATCATCACCTACACGCATCAAATATTCTAGTTGATAAGTTCTACCTGCAACTACAGGTACAGCTTCTGTAAATATCCATGCATCTTGAGCAAAACGGCTAGAATCTATTCTAATAACACCGTCTGTTGTCAAATAAGGTGCTACATGTGCCCAACCTGTAGAAGTTGCAGAGTTCACATTATGTGTAGTCCAGTTATTTGGTAATACACTAGAATTAAAATGCTGAATCATAATTTCTCCACCAATAGCATTCACACAACTTGGAGCAGGTGAAATTGTAAAGGTAAATATTTCATCATTTGTACAATATGTAGTTGCATTAAATCCACGCATATCCAATTGAGGCAATGCATGTACCATTACTGAATCAACGTGAGTTGTAATACAACCGTAATTATCTGTTAATTTTAATTCTAAACGCTGCATACCTGGCTGCGTAGAAAGCGGACTAAAAGTAAGTGTAGGCTGAGCTATACCGTTTACTAATAAAGTTGCCGTTGGGGCATTATTTGAAACAGGGAGTATGGTAATTGGTGCATCAGAGTGACAATACTCATATGTATTATTAGGGATAGAGAAAGCTGCATCTAATGGATTTGGAATCATAAAATGAAGCGTATCTCTACTTCTACAAGCAACACCATTATAATTATAGGTTAATACATAATTGGTATTGGTAGTTTCTAAATGATGAATATTATAAGTATTCAAAATTTGATTCACTAATAAAGTTTCTGAGGCATAATTTCCTGTACCACCTTGTAAAGTGAAGGTACCACCTGAAGGCGTACCACCCAATAACACATCTTGATTATTTTCACATAATACTGGTGATATGCCTGTAATAATTACTTGAGAAGTGTCCTCAATATAAATTGGCTTTTTGAAAGAAGCCACTACATAAGAAGTACTATCAAATAAATTATGACTATTAAGTGGTGTAGTATTATATTCACTTCTATTAAAGATATACTCTATCAATAGTGTATCATGTTGTAATTGAGGCATATTCAAGTCACTTGGCAAGTAAGCAAACTCTTCATTACCAGGATTACCATTAATTGTTGTCAAATAACGGTTTCCTGATGTAGTTGTTACTCGCATTATATAACTTGTATCTCTATAATGTGCAGTTGTAGAAAGGGCTGTTCTTGATGGTGTTCTATATGAGAAATTCATATTATCACGAATAAAAGTTACAGCATTCATATTTCTACAAATAGTATCATCTATAGCTACTGGTATAGGTGCATCCAATACGGTGAGAATAGAGTTTGTACTATTTACACACATATTATTATGTATTTTATAATAGATAATATGTGCACCTATACCCGCATCAGCTGGCAAGAAATGCGTCGGAGCACCTGCTGGAGTTGTATAAGAACCTGAGAAAGAAATAGCATGTGTATTATTCACATTATTGAATAACCAACGAGATGGCGCTGAAGTATATGGCACTACACGATCCACTAATCGTCTTAATTCTTCCCTTTCCTGAGAAATAGAAATAGGATGGAATGTTACGCTATTCAAAGGAACTGCTCTAAACTCTACTGTTCTTGTTGTTGTATCAGGTTGAGGACAATTTGCGCCATTTGTAAACTTAGAATAAGAACGATACACTATGGTTACATCCATAACACCTTCATCATCTGTAATATCAGTAGGAATTGCTAAAGGATTCATAATATTATTATTGAATACATTTGCAAAACCTGGAGTATTAATATCTACAGCTGCACTCGGATACATAAAGAACTGTCCACCAACTGGCGTACCTGATAAAGACAGTTGATTTCCATTAGAACAAATCACTTGTGGTAAACCTGTAATTGCCAATGGTTCATTATGAATCATTAAATAAGGTGTTACTGAAGATTCCCTTGCACCATTAGAGCGAACACCTTCTAATTGAATAAAAGAACCCTTTGCCCACTGCGGAATTACTAATTCTATAGTTTGATGATAAATATTATCTGTACCTAAAGATTCAGTCTGTACTGTAGTCGCATATATAGGTAATAATTGATAACTATCAGATTGATTACGTAAGTATACATTATCTACTAAGAAAGAATAATTAGCTGTATGAATAACTATAGTATCAGTTACGCAAGCTTCATAAGATACATGTGAAGGATTTTTATTCTCAATAGTTACCCCAGCAGCATCTTTAATTGTAATAACATCTGAAGCCGTAAAATCACAACCTTGTGTAGTATAAGTATATTCAATGAGATAATTCCCTGGCACTGCTGCCGAAGGAGAGAATATATTATAACGTGGTCCATTACTTAATCCTGGCTCTACTAAAGTAGAAGCAAATAAAGCTGTACTTGTATATCTACCTTGTGAGTGTAAGTTAACTGGAGATAAACCATCACCAAGATTATCTAAATCTACGGCACTTCCTGTAGCTGCTAATATATTATTAGGAGCAAAAGAAAGTATAAAATTAGGATCTCTATCTACTTGATTTAATACTAAATAATTAGATGTATCTCTACAGTTATTGAGAGGATCCACTACTATTAATGCATAAGCTCCTGGCACACTTGTAGTATGTCTTGGTAATGTAGCTGTTAGTACTGTTGTAGTAGGATTTTGTAAAGTATCTTTTACCCATTGATATGTACAAGTAGTACAATGACTCAAAGAAATCATTTCTACACTACTTCCTGCACAAATACTTCCTGTTGTAACTGTAGTAGCTGCATTAGCAAAGGCAATTTCGGCACCTAAGTCTTGAAGCGAATTCAACGCTATTGGAGCAGTAGTTGCACTACATAAATAAGAAGATAAAGTAACAGTAGCAGTATAACTTTGCTGATTATTAACAGTAATTGTACGTGTTGTATCTCCTGTAGACCAAATAATAGAGGCATTATTACAATCGCCTACACAGTTATTAACAGTTAATTGAACAGGGGTATTCCCACATAATGCTGTTGAAGAAGCTGTGATAATTGGTGACAATGTAACAGAAGGTACATTTACACGTGGTGACTCAGACTGACAACCTGCAGAAGTTGTCACACGCACAGAATAGTCCCCACCTAGACGGTCACTAGCACTAGGATCATAAGTAGCTAAAGTCGTTCTTTCAAGCATAGCCCCATCTCTAAACCATTCAAAAATACAATTTCCATTACAACGTATAGGATCACTAATATCAGCCATTAGTCGAATAGGACTACCATTACAAATTTGCGTACTAAATCCTGGATCATTAGATAATGTTAATGCTGTTGAGAATGAACCATCTAAAATAGTAAGGGTATCAGACTCAATTTCACAACCATTATTATATTTCACTCGAACTTTATAATTTCCAGCTTCTACTACTTGATATCTAATATCATTAGGACTACCAAATATAGGTTGATATGGATTTGATAAATTCGGGTTTTGAAGATCTTGCAGCCATGTATAAGTACATCCTTGACAAGCATTGGTCTGTAATTCAGGAAGAATATTATTACAAATCTCCGTAATTCGTGATACAATAGCTGGAATAGGCGCATTATGCTGTGTCAATGTAACTCTATTGGAAGAAACATTACAAGTATTATGTTGATCATATACACGTACTGTATAATCTCCAACTTGATCTACATATTTAACATAGTTATTAGCTGAAGGTGTTGCATCTATATTTATACCATTATGCGCCCATTGATACTGACAACCAGGGCACAAGGTTACTGACAAACGGACTTCGTCACCAGGACAGAATTGTGAAACATCTGCAGTAGCCACAGGTGTATTCAATGAAGATACATTTAATGTTCTTGTAGTTGAATTTGCTGAACAACCATCAGCATTTGTAACACGCACATAGTAATTACCTGCTACTCTAGCATCATAAGTTGATGCATTAGCATTATCAGCTAATGGTACACCATTTAAATACCATTGATATGTACTACCTATAGAAATAGGTGTAGACAATGTCAAATAACTTCCATCACATATAATAGACTCTGAAGGATCTAATATAGGTGTAAATGAACTTGATCTAATTAGTATAGAATTAGAATTTGCACTACACTGATTATTAATTGTAGCCTTTACATAATAAAGACCTGGCGTAGTTACTGTAATTACATTTGAAGTATGAGCACTCATTACAACATTATCTCTATACCATTGATATTGATAACCAGGCATTGATGGAGCTGTAATTGTAATGACTGAGTTATTACATAAAGTAATTGCAGAGGCAGAAATATTAGGAATAGTAATATTTGTTGCATCTACAGTAATTGTATTGGTTGATTTGAATGTACAACCTTCATTATTCGTAATTTCAGCATAATAAGTACCTGTCACAGTTGTAGAATAATGTCTATTTAAACTCATTGGCTGAACAACTATATGTGAAGTTCCATTTACTTTATACCAAGTATATTTACATTCGATACAAGATTCTACAGATAATTGAGCTGGACTTACAGCGGCCCCATTACCACAAACAAAGGCTGGATTTCCGCTTATACTTCTATCTTTCCCCCTAGTACTCTTGACGACTATAACAGGTTTAGATTCTGCCGAGCAACCATTACTATCAATTTTTGTTACTGTATATCCACCTATGCTCCTAACAGTAAGTGATGACAAAGTCACACCATTACTCCAAATATAATTGGCATTAATATCCAATGAATCAACTTCTAATGTAATTGAATTGGTATCACACATATAACGTTTAATATCCCCTGCTATAGAAACAGGAGTAATTTCATGTTGAACTAAGCGAATAGTATCATAATCGAAACAACCATTATTAATAATAGATAAACGAAGTAATTCTTCATTAAATCTATTAATATTTCTAGTATTACCAATATCAACCCAATCTAAGTTATTATTCAGCATCTCCCATTGATAAATACAATTACCAGCACAATTAATTGAGTCAGCTTGGGCTAATAATGTAACAGAAGAAGTAGGACAAAATTTTACAATATTCATATTAGTTGCACTATCAACTAAAACATTACTAACATCAATCCGAGAGTAAGGTAAAGGATTTACTGTTATAAGAATAGAATCATTTACTTTACAACCATAGCGACTAGTTACATCTACAGCATAATATGCTGTACGTTTTGGTCGTATATATACAGAATCTAAATTCATTGTAGATAATGCTATAGGATCTGTTGAAGTAATAGGATTAGAGCGCCAACTAAAGCTAGAACTAGTCATTGTTGCAGGTGTATGAACTTTTACAATAGTTAATTCTTCAGAACATACAGTATCTAAACTAGCAGTCATAGAATCTATGACTGGTTTATCTATAACAAATAAAAATTCTTGGTCTTTAGTATTTGCACTAACACCTGCCCCTTTCCCTTCAATAACTTTATTATTAGGAGAAATATATACATAATCATTATCACCCATATCAAATAGACAAACATGTCCAAGTTTACCCATTAGCGTATCAGGTATAGTAATATTCTTGATACTATCTAATGCTGTAGAATCTGTAGATGGTACATAAGTATTATTATCAATATTATGATCATAATAATAATCTGAATAGCTCATATTGGTAATAATTCTTGGACCATGTATATATTGCGTTGTAGCTCCTACATAATAATCATCCTTAGGTATTATAAATCTTAAGGTTTGATTATTCAAAGTTGTATTATGGTTAGCATATGTAATATCTAAACGATCTATATTCCTTCTAAAAGTATCAACAGCAACCATTCCATTATCTGGAGCAGGTGCAACAATATTAGATGGAAATTCTATACGATAAACATTAGCATTATACTTAGTTGTTTGTTGTCCAGTTAATAGCAATGGATAATTCTCTGTAGATTGACCTATAGTAAATTTCCTATCACTATTCTCATTACTACCTATATTAATCTCATAGATATTTTGATTAAAAACCCAATTAGCAAAGGTTTTAATGTGACCAACAGCATTAGTAGAATCAATTTCTATTTTATCTCCAGCAACATGATAAATATCCCATGAGGCAAAATCAGCATTAGCCGTAGCAGCTTTACGACGTAATTGCACTATTAAAGGAAAATCACTACGTCTAAGATCTGCAATTGAGATAGTTGTACTATAATCATGTTCATAAAGATTATGTTTAAAAAAAACATCTTTCAGCACTTGACCACCATTATCGCGAATAATTCTTATGTTGTAGTCACGCTCACCGTTATAATCTCTATTATTAATTCTCGGTCCATGCTTTTTTATATCTAACTTTATAGTTACGGTTGCAATATCTAAATTTTCAATTTCATTTGTAATCTCTGTTACTGTAGCATAAACACTGTCACGCATTCCTAAGACAGCAGTATGTAAAGTATCAAGACCTAAAAGATTTTGATCTACATATCGAACTGTATGCAAAGCTTGAGAAGCAATATTCCTATTTGGTGTTAATGGCTTAATAACAACACTATTAGGGATACGCTTTATTTGACCTGCCATAGTTACCAACATAATTGGAATAGGAGAATTAGCAAGCATACAAGGCACTTGAACTCTTAATGTTACAAAAGCAGTATCATCCTCTATAGATTTATCTTGGCTAATAATCTTAGCTGCATATTTATTATCAAATAATACACCATATAAAGTATCAATATCTGTTAATTGAGCAGATCTTCCACTAGTTACTTTATATATTACAATATCAAGGAGTGATTTATTATACAAAGCATTATTTGCATCACTTTGTATAGATGGATGTAGAGTCAATGGTAGACCTCCATTAGAAGAATAATCAAGAGGATTATTATCTTCTATAGTAAGCTGTCCTGTAGATGAAGCAATTAATTTCACTTTAAAATCGGGCGCACCATTAGTTACAATAACGCTTAGTAAACTATCCTCTAGATGATCTCTACCTATAACTACTAATGTATCGCTTCTTCTATTACCTGTAGTTTCTCTAACATCACCTGTAGACCAATAGAAAATAGGATTAGCAATAGTAGAATCTATTACTTCTGCAACAAAAACAACTGTATCTGATTCACAATATTTCTCTTTATTTAGAGAACGTGTTAATTTAATAGCAGTTCCACATTCTCTTTCTCTCAATACTATGTCTACTGTACTAGGACATGATACATTAGCACTATCTGTCACCGTTAATGTTACAGTTCCTAAAGTTGGATTTGTAGAATCTGGTATAGGAATTTTAGTTTTTCTTAATGAAGGATTAGATGTACTATCAGTAGCAGAAATAGCTATAGACTCTAATACTACCCCCTGAGCAGCGCTCCAAACATAATTATATCTTCCACTACCTCCACTGACTACACTAGATAATATAACATCTTGCTCTTGGCATAAAGGTGGTTGTGGCATATTAATATGTACAGTAGGAGAATAATTAACCCTAATTTCTTTTGTAGTAGATAACTGACAACCTTCTGTAGTAACAATATCTAAGCGATATTCTGTAGTTACTGTAGGAGAGATTGTTTGTACAGAATCACTACCTAAAGCTACATTAATTGTATTATTATACCATTTATAAGATTGTACATTAGAAGTTAAGTTAGATGTCAAACTAACCACTGTCCCTCTACAAATATTATCACTAGTTGGTATAATTGCTAAATTACTTAAAGAAGGAATAGAAATAACTGTATCAATAAATGTTTCACAAGTAATTTGAGGCACAGGACTATAAAAAGCTTTAAATGCAATTGGTGTATTATCAGCTAATATATAACTATGTTCATAATTTCTCACCGTTGAAATCCCCCCTACCCACTGATAATTATAAGGCGTATTAGCGTTGGTAGTAGCTACAGCTGTAATTCTATTATTTATACATAAACCATTATGAATAATACTATCTATAGCAACTATAGGATTATCCCAAATTGTTTGATAGGCCACACCTTCTAATGTTGTTATACAATTACCTTTAGTAGCTTCTAATACAATTAAAAATTCATTTAAAGCAGGTGTTTTTAAAGCTCTGATCTGAGAAGCAGTTACCTGAATAACAGAATCTGTATTTATGCTAGATAAAGAATATAATTGATTTTGATTATCTCTTACATTCCAAGAATAACTCACATTACTAAGAGAATTACTACAATTAGAACATTGTGCTGATAATATTAAACTATCTGACAAACATAAATCCATAATTCGGCTAGAAGATAAACGACCTTTCCATACTGGCTCTACAACAATAGAATCTGAAGCCATAGCAGAACAACCATAATTATCAATTACATTAATTGTATATGTAATTAACACATTATTATTTTCTGTATTATTTTCTGGCGCTGCAAAAACTCTTTGGGTATTTGTACTAATTAAATTGGCAGCACCACCAGACTGACTTGTACCAGACCAAATATAAGAAATAATATTACTACCATTTAAACCAGTTACGGTTAATGGTAATTGAGTACCAGAACAAATACTATCTCTATCTAAAGAAACTATAGGAGTAGGTAATGATAAAGTTTTCACTAAAACAGTATCTCTACTAATACAACCTAGTGTATTTTTCATTTGAGCAATATAGTATGTACCAACTGTGTCTATTGATGTTACAACACTAATATTATGAGTAGAATGACGTGTCGCCAATGGTATTAACACACCAGCTTCTATTTTTGACCATGAAAAACCTGTACTATCAGTTGGACAGTTATTATTTGGACAGTTGATTGTTAAAGCCAAGTTTTCTGTTTGATCACAAATAATTAGTTCTTTAGGATGTTGTGATGTATTAATATTCCCTTTAGAAGTAATCATGTTATAATCAATAGGACTTTGATTAATATTTACTGTAAAATCAAAATTAAATGACCCTGAACATCCTTGAGTAGTAGACACCACTGTTAATGCCCCTCTATACATACCTGCAGGGACATTAGGTGCTTGGAATGTTTTTTGATTACTAATTTGACCAATCCAATTCCATGTATAAGTCCCATCTAAAACAGAAGTCATTCTTAATGTATCACCACTACAAATAGTGATGTTTATATTAGCACTATCAATCACCACATAAGATGTATCTCCATACTCAACTGTATACCCGCCTCCACCTGAAGTAAGTGAAACATTTATCTGACGTGTATAGAATGTAGAATCTTTACAAATAGCATTAGATGGTGTAGTAATTGTAACTATCCCTTGAATATTTTGAGGCGCCGTTAAATTAGCTAAATTAAAGATACGCCCCGTAAAAGTTGGTTCACCATTAACATTCCAATCATAAGTATATGCAGTATTTGTTCCTGTAAAAATTAAAGTATTACTACCACAACTTGCAATTGCTGTAGTTGCATTACTGCCAAAAGTTAAAGGTAAATTATTAGCAGAAATATGAGGTCTAACCTTTAAGTGCATAATTAAACCATATTCCATTCCACCACAGCTATTTCCTGTATATTTAAATTTAACTATATAATTACAAGGCGGAAGATCTGCTGTTAACAAATTATAATCTAATGTTGAAGCTTGTCTAGTTAACACTAATAAATTTGTGCTTTCATTGTAGATTTCCGCAACCCAAGTATGGCTAGTAGAAGAACCAATTGCAGTCAACTTAACTGTATCACCTTGTACAACAGTGCGATTAACAGTTAAAGGCATAGCATAATCTTGATTATAAATTGTTCTATCATAGCTAATACCACAACTATTATTTACTATAACTTTCGCATAAAATGTTGCAGTTAAATTACATAGTGTAGTACTAGTAGTAGCTGTAATCATATGCTCCCCAACAGGTAAATTTATAGTTGGATTTTGTTGGGTATAACTTTGTGTCCCTACTTGCCAACTATAACTCTGTTGCTGATTTAAGAGAGGTCGAATAGCATTCATTCTCAATTCATCACCACTATTAATAGTTATGATAGTAGTATCATTAGGAGTCAACTTTCTATTATTGATAGATAACTCAGGATAAAGTAATATCCTAACATAAATAGCTCCTTTATGCTCTGTACGAACACCTCCACAGTTTTTCACCCCAGTCATTACCACTTTCATATTCAAAATACAATTATTAGTTGGTAAAAAACTATAGTCAATTGGAAACTTTAAAGTATCCATACTACTGCCTATACCTCCAAGACCATCAATAATATCATCTTGTGTTGCACTATGATTACGGATGTGGTAATAGACACTATCAAAATCACTAGCATTAGGTGCTATTACAGTTACAGTATCTCCTATATATGCATTTACTGTTGCAACTGGTGTATTAGCAACATAGAAATTTGAATTATAACAATTTACTGTATTTGTAGTAGTAGCAGCATTAGTAGTAGTAGTATTATTGACGCGAACTGTCAGTATATTACAATCCAAAGATAATCCTGGACACTGAGCATATAATATATTTGTTTTTAAAAAAAAGACACTGACAAATAATGCAAGAATGGATTTATATAAATAATGCATAGGATAGAATTTATTATTCTAAGCGATAAGAAATCTGATTTAAAATTAAATCTTAATAGTAAAACTAAGACCTTATTATAAACTATATATTAATTTATAAAAGGTCTTAGTTACTATTTTATTAAATATTCTATTATAAAACTTCAAAATTATGGTTTTATAATTACTACTTGTCTTTGTATCTGAATATTTTCATTTACAATAGTAAATACATAATTACCAGAGAGATATTCATCTGTAGACACACGAATAAGCTCATCTCCTAATTGTGTTTTACCTGTAGACACAATTCGCCCTAACATATCCACTACTTGCCATTGATAATTACCTTGTAATGGCTGCGAGAATTGTACATTAAAATAACTTTCTGCAGGATTAGGATATAAAGTTAAATCTAATATTTCCTTACCCTGTTCAGGTTTAATATCATCTACTGATACTGGTCCATAGAAAATTGTTAAATCTCTAGAAGTAGCTACTTGTTCAACTTCAGATAAATAAGAACTATTTAACTTTTGTACAAAAGCTACTAATTGAAGATTACGTATATTAAATGGAGCACTTGTATATGGTCTATAAGCCGTATCTGACTCATAGAATACCCATTCATAATTTAGGATATGCTCTTGATTAGGCAACATAGACGGTAAAGCAGAACCATTTCCTTCTACATGACCATCAGAATTGATTGGCAATAACATCTTTCTCAATACTGATTTTTGCAACTTATTTTGTCTATTGGTTGCATCATCTTCAACAATTGCTACGCCTAATGTATATTTATTATCTAAAGAATTGAGCATAGTATCTAATGCAGTAACCTTAATATCTGTTCTAACATTTATTCCTCTTATACCTGGCTCCGTTCGGAATATTAGACTTTGAGGATCTAGTTTTATTAGATACTTAGGTTGTTTAAGCATTTCTCTGTCTAAATACTCTAGAGAATTATCTACATTATGAACCAAGTTTAATACATTATCCATATATGGATAATTTGTACCATTCAAAATAATACTACCAGGAACAAAATGTACACCTTGATATCTATATTGTCTAATATTAATAGCAGGAGTATTTTGCGTGGTAAGATTTCTATCTTGACTAGACAATTGATTATTATCCATAACCAAAGGATATTGTACTAAAACTAAATCTTTACCATAAAGAGAGTCATATACCAATTCATATAAACTACTATCCTTATGATACATATTAGGTTCTGTATCATTAGAAAAATACTCTACTAATACTTTCTTCGTGCGATCCCCAATAAAAACATTATCAAAAGCAAAACCTTTACGTTGTTCTGGTTCTGTTTGAGAATTAGCTGCAAAATGTACACGGAAGCGTACATAAGGTCTTGCTATAGCCCATACATCACCATTAGCAGTATTAATGTCTAAGCGATAACTAGAACGTTGGAAATTTGTAGCATCATCACCATGCCAGCCTACAGGTATTACTGAGGTTGCATTTTGCTGATTTAAGAAACCTACCAAAGCCCCTTCATTGTACCAATTAATCCCTTTATTTGGTTCACCAAGGTTTACCCATGTATCCATATCTGGTCTATAATACTCTATGACTGTACCATCTAAAGTATCACGAGTTTGAGACCAAGTATCCATAGCAAACATTGGTCTATTTAATGCTGCAATATCAAAACAAGGCGAATATACCCAACCTTTATCATTTGCTCTATAAGGTTGTCTTAAGCGCGTTACCCATACAGGATTGTTTTCACTTACTGTAGATACTTCTACACCTGCTGCTATGCCCCAATGCCATAATGAATCTTGCGCACTTTGTGGATGAATTGTTTCTTGGAACCAACCACCAGAAGAAGTATCAAAAGTTTCATAATATGGATTTTCAGCATCCACTGTAACTATTTTAGAAATCACTGTACGCATAGCTACTGTTGTAGAACATACATCTTGATTTATAATAGTTAAAGTAGGATTATAGATTCCACTATTAGTATAAATATGGTTAGTATCATTTACTATTACAGCATTATGAATATTAGTTATTGTATCTGACAAACCATCACCATAAGTCCAAATATAAGTAGTAATACTATCTAAAGATGGTAAAAGATTACTTAATCCTGTATTACTTACAATAAAATCAACAGCTTGCGTTACACAACCACTATTATTAGTAATTGTAAAGTTAGGCTTGCGATATACAGGTATAGTAGCTCCTAATACATTAGAACAGTTTGTCAAAGGCTCTGTATAACTATAAGTAATATAACGCATACCATAAGAAGCTCTAATATTGAATATACTATCTTCAATAATGCCACCTATTACATCTAAAGTTGTATCTCTAAAAATCCCACCCTGAGGTAAACCTCGTAATATTATATTACCGTCATTTTCACCTACACATATAGAAGTTGGTAAATTTGGTAAGCTTAATATAGGAATAGGTCTAATCTCTATTTGTTTAGTAATAGAATCTCTACAAGCTGGTGCATGTAAATAGTTAGCCGCTGGATATATATATTTCAATTCTTTCATTACCACATTTGTAGAATCTGCCCACAAAGATGGTTGAAAAGCAAAAGTATTGAAAGGTTGTGAAATATTATCAAATACAATTATACCTCCTGTAGGATTAGGATGAATTTGTTGTATAGGATCATTGGCACAATAAGAGTAAATAGAGGGAGCAATTATATTATTAGGACTCAATCCCGAAATTGTTAAGTCAGGGAATGTATCTATTACTACTTTTTGTGTTACACTATTTGTACAACCGCGATTATCTGTATAAGTATAAGTAATCAAATCAATATTTGTGTTAAACAAACCTGAACTTATACCAGCTGCCACTTGACTAGCATCATAGATGTAACTATTATTTTGACTCAAAGCTCTAATTCCCATACCCGTAAATGAACTAGTAGGAGGTGTATACACCATAATATCCGTCTGAATCCCGTTAAATGTATTCGTGGCACGTAAAGTTACAAAATCTGCATTTTCACAAATATGTAATAAACTATCTGCTCTATTCGATAAACTATCTCCAACTGTAGTAAAATGCAATAATGGTAATGGATTCACCCTTACAACAAAATCTTTAGTTGCAGGACAAGCATTTGCCACATAGCTGAATCTTACATTAACATCTATTGGACTATTTGCAATTGGTGTTTCTTCAGGATGGAATTCAGCCGTTAAGGTATTAGGATTATTATTTTGAATAATATTCCAACCTGGTGTAGCGCTAAATGTTCCACTCGCTATAGGCTCACCTGCCACTAAATTTATACTTAATGGATAAAGTATAGAATCTGCACAAATAGTATTTGGAAGCCCTAAAATATCTACTTCACTTCTATTCCTCACTGTAATAGTATCATAAATAATATTTGTACAATTTGTACTTGTATTTCTAAATGTATAACTATAAATCTCTTGCACAGTACGAATATTAGGATCTAATATTTGAGGAATAAACATACCTGTATTAGCTACTAGGCTAGAAGCTGATGTTGGAGTCACATTAATAGAGGTAAATATACCACCTATAGGAATACCTTGAATATTTAGAGTATCCCCTTCACAAATTTCATTTGGTAATGGTTCTCCTCCTAATTTTTGTAAAGATAATTGCGGTAATTCTCTAATTAACATTTCTTTTATAAATGTATCCGTACAACCATATGCATCGACTACAATATAAGTTAAGGTATCATACATAGTTGTGTCCACTCGACCATTCAATGCTAAGTTTGCATTATAAGTTAATGAACTTGGTACTGTAGTCATATTTACCCCACTATTTTGAATCCCTCTTGCAGTAAGCGTAACCGTATTATTACCAAAGTTATTAGTAATATCTGTACTATTTAACATTAAACTTAAAGGTATAATTGGCTCATTTGCGCAATATACATTATTCAATGTATTTAATGACAATACAGGCGTTGCATGTACAGTAAAGATACTAGAATCTATAGCCTCACAACCATAAATATCATAAGCTCTATAATATACAGGATACACCCCTGGATCTTTCAATGATGGTGTAAACAATCGACCAGATGCAATACTCCCTACATAAAAAGTACCTGCTAAACTATCTAACATACCTACTGGTAAGTTATGTACAATACCGACATTTACATTAGGTTCTTCTCTACAGAAGTCTGGTGCCCCTGGTACATTCAATTGAATATTAAATGGACTAGGGATAGATATTGTCATAACATGCTCACCTACACAAGCACGTCCTGTATAGATATATTTCAATTGGAAATCATTCAGTACATTTGGTGTATTATAATCATTTGGATTAAATAAGTTATTTTGTAAAGGTGTATTATCCAAATAGAATTGACCTCCTAATGGCATACCTGATAAAGGTAATTGCTCATCAACTTTACAGAATACAGGATCCCTAACAATTGTAGGATTAATTCTAACTGAATCTAAACTCTCTATATAAATAGTCTTAGTAACCTGACCAATAATATATTCTGTTATATGATTCGTGCTAGGAGAAACATCAAAATAATCCATTGACCTTTTATATCTATAAGTAATGGTAATATCTGTTTCATTACCAATTACATCACTCGGAACAAAACGATAACGCTCATTACCTACAGTAGTACTTTGCGCCACTAGGCTACCACCTTGATAATTTGTAAGGCTAATACTCATTAAGTTTTTTTCCTCTGTATAAGCATAACCTAAACCTATATTTGCATCTTGTGCATAAGTATATTGTGGATCAAAATAATTTCTTGGACCATTATCTATTTGTGTATATGGTCCATTCATATCACGTCCTATCCAAATTGTACTAGTAGTTTGCTTACAAATATTATTAGCAATATTGATTGTTGGTGCAGGAAGAATTTCTATTTGCCCACTTATTGTATCAATACAACCACTATTCTCTACATTATAAATTACTGTTTGTAGTCCTGGTGTAGGAATAGTTTTAGGTTTAATGGTATCGTTATTAACATAAGTACCTGTATAATGCTGTGTATACCTGCGTGCATTCAATGGCTCTACTAATAGCGTCAAATTATGCATACTTTCTTGTGCTTGTATAATAGAGATAGGTGTATAAGTAATATTCGTAATTGCTATATTACGAACCTCCAAATGCATAGTATCTTCTATAGAATTTGCACAAGCTATAGTTGTACCTGTATAGAATGGTTTAAATGAATACTTTAAGATTAAATCTCTACGACCATCTATATCATCATAACCTATTACACGTGTAGCATCAATACTTACTGGAGCTGTATTAGGATTATACGGAGCTACAGATGTTAATAAATTATTTGCCATTACATTCGGCGTATTAGCATAAGCAATACTAAATAAACCTTCACCTGTCGCACCTGTATAAGGTACAGCTGTTAATGGGATATTATTATCATTAGAACATAAAGGAAGGGATACACCTTGCAAATTCACATCTACTGTAGGGTTTTGTACTACTAAGAAGAAATCTGTTTGATAAATATCACTACCATTTCTAATTCTTAATTTACCTGTCTTAGCCCCTACTGGTACTACTATAGGAATAGTCCCCGAAATCACTGACCCTACAGGATTCACTACAGGATTTACTGTTACAGGAATAAAACCATTATCACTATTAAATTCTACTACTGTCGGTACGAATGGAAAGTTCGTTAAAAGAATAGTCATTGGATCTGAAATACAAGCCTCATAAGCAGGACATGTTTGCGTTTGACATTCTTGTGCTAAAGTAGTAGTTAATCTTCTATTGACAATATCAACGTTCAAATCTTGCAAAATTTCTATTACTCCTGATCTGGAGAAATAACAACTGCCTACCGTATCTGTATAAGTAATAGTATGCAAACCTGCCCCTGCTCTACTTGCATTAAACATGCTATTATTTGCACCAGAGAAAGCAACTGTAGTTGTCATTGCTGTATAAGTACCACGTCCTCCATGAATACTACTTGGCTGTAAATAATTATTTAAATTAAATACAGGTGCTGTAATAGCCACAGGATTAATACTAGAAAAATCTAAAGCAAAACCTGGTGCTGGATTAGAAGCAATCAAACGTGTTGCTGCTGTAGTATCTATACAGCCAAATGTATCTTTAGAAATCAAAGTATAGTCACCTGCTTGTGTAGCACTAAAAGATAACTGTTGCGCTAAAATACCAGGTATATTCACGCCATCCAATCGCCATTGTCTTTCAATAGAATTCCCCCTTGCTGTTAATACAACTGGTTCACCATTACAAATATTATTATGAAGAGGGGATGAGGCAATTTGATCTCTAAAAGGTACTCGTCCTTGTACGCGAATACTATCTATAGAAATACAACCATTATTATTTACTGAGACTTTATAATAACCACTACTAGCTTGACCAGTTACTACTATATTATTAGTTGTCTGTCCTAATGTATTTACTGAAGCATAACTTAATGGACTATAATACCAATCATATACACAACCTTGACATGACATTACTGATAAAGTTGTAGAATTTGTAGATCCACAAACATAAGTAACTGAATCTGTCAAAATTATAGTACTAGTATCTTCACCTTTTAAAGTTGTAGAATGAATAGTAGATAAAGCACTAGAGTTATACACTGTAATAGTACTTGTTCTAGTCATACAACCTGCATTATCTCTAAATACTACATGATAATCGCCTGGTACTGCTGCGCTATAAATAGAAGAACTTGTACCTACACCAGGTATTTCTACCCCATTTCTATACCATGTATAAGAACATCCATTACAAACTACAGAACTATTAGCTGGCAACGGATCAGCTGTATTTGATTTAGGTGTTACATAAAGACGTACTCTACTATTATTACATACTACAGGTACACCATCAGCAAATAATTGCGGTGTATACTCATTGAAGGATACAGGAATTTCATTAGAACGTGGCGATAGACAAACCCCTCTCCTTATTTTTACTGCATAAGTATTAGAAGTTTCAAATACTGTATGAGAGTTTTGTGTAGTAATTACACTATCTAAAGCTGTTCTAAACCAAATATACTCTGCACCTACCTCTGCTGTTGTTTTCAATACTAAACCTACACCTATTGCTCTACAATATGGATCATCATCTGTTTCCAATACTGGAGTTGGTACAATGGCCTCTCTAATTTGTACTACATTCGAGAGATAAACACAAGCTGTTAAAGAATCATATACAGATACATAGTAACCACGTTTATTATTAGTTCTATAAGTAGGCACTTGTGTTTCTGTTTCAACCGCATTATTATCCCATCTCCAAGAATAAGTACATGTAGCACAAGGATTCGTCACTACAGTTAATGTAGCTGATTCTCCTGAACAAATTTGGTCTGGTGTTGCTGTCAATATAGGATTAGCCCCTGCTGAAGCTGTATACACTGTATCTATTTGCGTATAAGCCACACATCCATCAGCATTTTGTACCCTTAAGTAATAATACCCTGCCTCATCTGTAGTATAATTATAACCTACAGCACCTGGTATTGCTACATCATTTTTAAACCATTGATACTGCCAATTTGGTGGTATTTCATAAGAACCATTAATAGATAAATTAATTGGAGCACCATCGCATATATATTTAGCTTTGCCTGTTGTTTTTGCTAAACTAATATTAAAACCTTCATGTGCACGAATTACCATAGGTTCAGAACGGCGTATACAACCACTCGCATAAGTAACTTCAACAAAATAAGCACCTATAGTATTAGTTTCATAATAAGGGAGTATGGCACCTGCTATTTCTTGTAAAGTATTACTATTCTGATAATACCATTTATAACTACAATTATTACATGATTCCGTTTCCAAAAGAGCAGTATTCATATATCGATCACTAGAATTCACATCATCTTTTCTACATAAGAAATAATGATTAGTAGTAATCTCAGGTAAACTTACTGGTAAAGAATCCACCGTAATAACCTCTGAAGATTCTTGGCAGTTATTCGCATCTCTTACTACTACATAAAATTCCCCTTGCATATTAATACTTAAATCTGAACCAATTCCTACAATATAATTTGTTGGTTTATCATTCGTATACCAAGTATAGTTACAACCAACACAAGGATTATTTACTGACAAATTAGCCATTGAAGTAGAAGCATTATCTATACAAATTTTATTTGGTGTAGAATTTACTAATGGCTTTATTAATGCTGTCTCTGTAATATGCAATGGATTAGATACTCCCGAACACCCTGCATTTGATACAGTTACTGAATAATCGCCTCCTGTTATTGCATAAGCATATTTACTATTACTTCCATCACTCCATATATAAGTACAAGTAGGACATTGAGGAAATGCCTCTAATACTAATGGTTCATTATAACAAATAGAAGTTGTATATTCATTGCGACTATTATAAGGTACAATACTTGGTAATAGATTGGTATTATTTACTACTTCTTTTGTCAATAAATAAGAACAACCATTATTATCAATTACATTCACTACATAAGTTCCTAATACATCAGCCATAATGCGTTCAGTATTAGAAGTATAAGTGGCTCCCATTGGAGGAGACCAATTGAAATAACATCCAGGACACCCCTTTACTTCTAACTCAAAAGCATTACCACATAATCTTGCTTCATCAGGATATACATTTGGTGTCTTAATTTCATGCTTATTTAAGAGCACTGAACTTATTGCTTTACAAACTACTTGAGTTCGTGAAATACGATAACCAGCTTCTACTCTATAAACTCCAGCATCTGTAGCTGTAATCTGCGTAGTAGTATCTAGATATATAGAACTTGTACCTTTATACCAAGCATAACTTATATTATTAGCAATACTATTGACATTTGCTGATAATTGTATAGATTGTCCATCGCATATATGTGCAGTAGGTGGAGTTGCTGTTAATGTTAATTTAGATAGAGCATCAAGATAAATAGTATCTGATACCATACAACCTGTACTATTATCTGTAATCATAACACTAATTGTATTAGTCCCTACATTAGGTTGAAAAATATGCTTATTAGCTACTGTATAATAATTTGCTTGAGTAGCTAAATCTGTCCATGTATAAGATAAATTACAATTACCACCTAAACAAGGATAATCTACTTTTAATTCTATAGGTGTACCCTCACAAGCAAAATCATTCATCATCTCTATATCTACTTTCGGACAACCATATTTTGCTATAAATGCATCATGAATACCTCTAGAACTTAAAGTATAAATCTTATCTGGTGCAGGCTCAAAGTCTGTTAAATTTTGGAAAGCCCCTCCCAAATAAAATCCCCCATTATTATCAGGAATAATACTTGGCATACCTTCAGAGTGTGTACCACCTATTGACTTTGCCCATTCAAATTCCCAATTAGAGTTAAATTTCACAATTGCAATATCACTACGTCCAGCTGCTGATAGTGCCGAAACTGTAGATATAGATTCTGGATCCGTATCCATACGATTTCTAGCTCTTTGATATACAGATATTATACCTGAATATACCATAGATAAGAATAAGCTACCACTTTTATCTACTTGCAAATTATCCGATAAAACATAAGGGATAGTCTGATTAGAGGTAATTAACTTTTGGTATTTTTCAATTTTAGCTTCTTTAGTGGGTAATGGTGCACTATTCGATACATGTAATAAATAAATACCATTTTGAATACTAGTACCTAATGCTTCTATAGATGATGTTCTATCATTACTAGAATCTGCCCCATACGTTAAGAAACCATAATCATAAAAATTTTGGAATTCATAACCTCTAGAACTTGCATAATCCTTATTTGTTCTAAAGTATACTTTATCAAATTCTTTATCAAAAGCATTAGTTTTATAGACCTGAATTACAGCATAAAGTTGATTATTGTACACTGCTAAGTCTTGCAACATTTGTGTAGCTGTACCAGAAATTTTTTGTTCACTAATGAGACGAGCATTAGGATTATTCTCATATTTTGAGATAAAAGAGTTTTGTGCAAAACTAATCCTAGAAGATACCCCTATTCGAGGCGAACCACTTAATATAGCAGGTGCTAATAATGTATCCGTTTGATTATAACTAGTTAACCACTGAGCATAACAATTATTACCACTATAACAGTAAAGACTACCATAATATAATAAATAGTCTCTTGATTTTAAAAAACTACTATCCGAACGTAGATTATATTTATTCTTTGGACGAGAAAATGCACCACCTATATACACTGCATTATCATCCAAAGCCATAGAGGTAGCTAGTACTGTACCACTTACTGAAGTATTATTTTTTAAAGAAATAGCTGTATCACTTCCCAATATAGGTACAGGCTTTATATAGAAATTTGATAAATCCGCAGTATAAGCAGCCCAAAAATTAATTTCATTAGGAATAGCTGAAGTGGATAAATCTGTATAACTAAAATTATATCCCCCAGCACTAAAATTTAACTCATTAGGAGTACTACCATAAATTATATCTCTATTAGCTGCAGTTTGAAATGCAAAAACTAATTGAAAAGAAGTAAGTCTTTTATGAATATTATCCGAAAAAATATCTGTATTAGGAAGATATGGACTTGTATTTGAAGAATTATTATTGCTGTCTATTGGTCTTTGAAGCAATAATAAATTATCAGTATAAATTAAACCACCACCACCATTATTAAAAGTATCAACAATTACAGGTGTTTTAATTACAGTACCACCTAAAACAGGAGTATAGTCAATAGGTTCTTCAATTTGTACTGTAGAGTCACAACTACTCTTTTCACGATAAATCCCTACTATATAAGGATTACCCGTAGCTGCATCAATATCTAAATCTGTAATGAATGCTACACTAGATGTATCTCGCATACTAGATGTTTCTGCATAAATAAAATTATATCCAGACAATGCTGGTATAGAACTATTACCTACTGGATCTAAAACTACATCTAGATTATAACGAGCAATAAATAAAACTGGAGTATAAGAAGCAACCAAAGGTATAGTCATAGCATTAGTTGCTGTAGCTTTAGGGAATTTGGCTCCTGTTGGACCTGATAAGGTACCTGCTATATAAATATTATTATTATGTATTTCTAAATGAAACTTTCTAGGAGGAGTAAATGAGTTACCATTACTACAAGTAACCCCTTTCATAGGAAAGGTTATATTTGAATTCTCTTCCGAAATAGCAAATTTTTTAATATCACTACTTACCCTAGCACCAGCAATTGGATGGGCATAAATGAAGAGTTGTTCAAATTCCTTATCTAAGGCAGAAGCTCGTCCTACTAAAGAAAATACATAATCATTAGTTTTAGCAATATCTAATGTTATTTCTTGTGCAGCGGAAGACATTGTAGCTTCTGTACCGTAATCACTATTAGCCCAAACTAAACCAATTTGTGCTAGCAGATGATGCGACTGTATACTGAGACTTAAGGCAAGAAAAGTATACAATACATATTTAAAATATGTATAGCGTAAAGTCATATGCAAAGGTTTAAAAAAAAGTAATATAAGAGATATACAGATAGATTTATAACAACTAGGCTAAAAACAATTAAAAGAATCTTCTATGTATTACACTAAAAGATTCTTTTAATTAAAAATATATTATGCAGTTTTGATTTTACTTGCAATCATTTGTACTTGCTCATATTTAAATTTAGGACCTAATAATGTAGCCGTTACATAAATAGAACGTAATACTTTTTCTTTATTTTCAGGTTTCAATTTATTAGCACCACTTACAGTTATAGCTGTTGAAAGGGCATTTTGCATTTGAGCCACTTCGCCCTCTTTTGCAGGACGATTAGCATTCTTTATAAAGAATTTATCAGCTAATGTTTGGGCTAAAGTAACTTTCTTTTGTTGAGCCACTACAGCTAACTTCTGTAAGTCTTTACGAGCTTGAGCAATTTCAGCTTGACCTTTAGCAACTTCCTTTTGTGTCAATTTACTAGAGTTTTTAAATTGTGCTTCAAATTGGTCACAAAGTGCAGAAACTACTTTAATAGTAGCCATATCTTTTTTAGCGATATTTTCGCCTTTTTTCATTTTAACCACTACAGTATCTTGCAAAACTTTCCATTTATCTTTAAATGTTGCTAAAAGTTTTGAAATTACTGTAAGTTCTTTCTCCGCTACTGCTTTAACTTTTTCAATTTTTGCAGCTTTTTTATCATCTGATGATGCCTCTTCATTTTTACCTTTACTAGCGGCTACACCTGCTACAGGTGCGGCTGCACCTGTATTATCGTTTTCTTCCTCTGCTTCATTTTCAGCACCTTTTTCTGCTAATATAGCCGTTAATTTGGCTGGTTCAAAAATTAGCTTATTCAACATATTCAAGATTGTAGAAGGAACACGACCTTTCTTCAATGTAATATCAAATTGCCCCACTGTTGCAGAAAATCCACAAGAACCAAAAGCAACATCTTTTTCAGCACGTTGCATTAAGTTTGTTTTTAGATAATTATTCCATTTTGCATCGCGATCACCAATAATCACTAAAGGAATAGTTTTAGCACCAGTGTCTTTATACTTAAATTGACCAATAATCAAAAAGTCAACCATATTATTACCATCGGTGCCCTCTTTTTTCAAACGCGCCAATTCTTTATATAACATACTGCGGTATTCTTTAAAACCGAGCTGTTCTAATTCTTCATGTGAAAATTTCGTTTTCATAAGCTAATGCTGATTTATTATTATATATATATATAAGATAGCCAAAAATATAGATTATTCTAATTTTATCCAAACTTTATAAAGAAAGTTTTTACACACTTCAAAATTGATTTTGGATAAGGAATAACGAAAAATTAACCTTAAATAAACAAGTGTTTTTTAAGCCTTTTTTTTATTAAAAAATGGTTATTAACTTATCTCTTCAAGGTCTAGAACATACCAAAACTTAACAAATAAAATCTTGTTATTCGTAATAGATAACTTAGTTTTCTATTATTTTTATTTTTAGCTAAATTTATTAATTTAAAATAATACTAATATTCATATTTTATTAAATAATCAGACTATTTATAAATAAATAGTTTCAAATAAATATAAGCCTTATGCATTGTATATATTACCCTCCTATATTCATGCTATATCCACTAACTGTCATAGCAGCTAAAGATAAAGATGTAAAGAAAAAATGTTGTAAAAAATATAAGACATCAGGCAAACATTGCAAACGATGTCCTAAAGTGAATTAATCTATCATTACACTACTACTCAATTAATTTATCAATTATAGTAAATAAAAAAAGATTAAATATTTTAAACAATTAATTATACTTTTGTGCCCTTAAATCCTAATAAAGTGATTTATTACTATAATTTTACATATGGTTTTCAACATTATATATTATGCAAACTTATCTTCAACTTTTAGATACTATTTTAAAAACCGGTACTGATAAAAATGACCGTACAGGTACAGGCACTCGCTCTATTTTTGGTTATCAAATGCGTTTTGATTTACAAAAAGGCTTTCCTATGCTAACTACCAAAAAAGTACATTTTAAAAGTATAGTCCATGAATTATTATGGTTTTTAAAAGGAGAAACTAATATTGCTTATTTAAAAGAAAATAATGTAAGAATTTGGGATGAATGGGCTGATGAAAATGGAGATTTAGGTCCTGTATATGGAAAACAGTGGAGAAGTTGGGAAAATGCAAAGGGTGAGACTTTTGACCAAATTAGCGATATTATAGCGCAAATAAAAAATAATCCTGACTCTCGTCGTATGGTGGTTTGTGCTTGGAATGTAGGCGATTTGAAAGATATGGCACTTTCTCCTTGTCATTGTCTTTTTCAATTTTATGTAGCTGATGGCAAACTATCCTGCCAATTATATCAACGCAGTGGCGATGTATTTTTAGGAGTACCTTTTAATATTGCTTCTTATGCTTTATTGACACATATGATTGCTCAAGTTTGTGATTTAAAAGTAGGGGATTTTATTCATACTTTTGGTGATGTTCATTTATATAATAATCACTTTGAACAAGCCAAAATTCAATTAAACAGAAAACCGAACTCCCTTCCCAAAATTTGGTTAAATCCTCAAATAACAAACATCTTCGATTTCAAATATGAAGATATTAAATTATTGGATTACAATCCGCAAGAAAAAATCTCTGCACCAGTAGCTGTATAAATATTTTTTGACCGAAAAAAATCTACTACTTTGCTCTCCATATTAATACCTATCTATAATATAGATGTCTTACCTTTAGTCTATTTATTGTATCATGGCGCAAAGGCGCAACAGATTGATTTCGAAATTATTTGCATAGACGATTGTTCGCCTAAAAAAGATTTTTTACAAGCACTGAAACATAGTGATTTATTGCAAAAAGAAAATATTCATTTAATAGAACTAGCAGAAAATATAGGTCGTGCAAAGATTAGAAATAAACTAGCACACAAAGCACAATACGAACATTTATGGTTTATGGATGCAGATATGATGCCCATAGGTAAAAGTGCTACTGAACGCCTAAAAAGTGCTAAAATTTTATTGGCTAATTATATAGACACTATTCAGGCTCAAATAAAAAAACCATTTGTAATTTATGGAGGACAAACTTTTGGAAAAGAAAAACCATATGATTTTTCCCTGCATTTACATTGGTTTTCAGGTAATGAAAGAGAAAGTAAACTAGCTGCTCAACGTAATGCACAACCTTATGCAAATTTTATTACTACTAATTTTATTTGTCATAGAGATGTTTTTAAATACACAAATTTTGATGAACACCTCAAACAATATGGTCATGAGGATACTATTTTTGGACGAGATTTAAAATTGCATAATATTCCTATTATTCATATTGATAATGCTATGGAAAATACTGGATTAGGTAATGCTAAATGGTTTATAGAAAAAAATAAATTAGCCATTCAAAATCTTTATGAAATAAGTACTTACTCTGATTTATCACAAAGCAATATTCGCTTATGGGATACTTACCAAAAGCTCAAAAAATATAAATTAACTTTTCCTATGCGTTGTTTTCATGTATTAGCGCATCAGTATATAGAAAACTATATTTCTAGTAGAGAATTTCCCAATTTAAAAGTATTTGATATTTACAAATTAGGATACTTATGTCAAGTAGCTCACGAGAAAAAATAAGACAAAAAAAATGCGTATAGGGATATTCCTTATACGCATTTTTATTTTATGCTAATATGCTATCTATAGTAGACATAACATCATTTGTTAGCAATGGTAATACTTCTAAAGAAGTTAATGTTTCTGCCAAATGGTGTGGTTTAGATGCACCTAAAATCACTGTACTTACATTAGGATTTTTGGCACACCAAGCTATACTCAGTTTAGGCATAGAAGTACCTAATTCTTGTGCCACTTTTTCCAATTGAGCTACTTTTTTAAGTTTCTCTTCTGTCAAAGCCAGCTCTTTCAACCAAGCCAAACCTTCCATATTCATACGAGTATCATTAGGCATTTCTGCACCTAATTTATATTTGCCAGTAAGCAAACCTGAAGCCAAAGGCGACCAAATCGTTGTTCCCAAACCTACTGTCTTATATACTTGTTCATACTCCTGCTCTACTCTATGGCGATGAAACATATTATATTGAGGTTGCTCCATAGTGGGTCCTATCAAATTATATTGACGAGCTACCATATGCGCTTCCATAATTTCTTGTGCTGACCATTCTGATGTACCCCAATACAAAATCTTGCCTTGTTGAATTAAAGTATTCATAGCAAAAACGGTTTCTTCTACTGGCGTGTTTTTATCAGGTCTATGACAAAAATACAAGTCCAAATATTCTACTTGTAAACGACGTAAAGCTGCATGACAAGCCTCTATTACATGCTTACGGCTCAAACCAGTTTCATTTGGCAATTTATTGCCATCTCCAAAATATACTTTACTAGAAACCAAATAAGAACTTCTTCTCCAATTTGCTTTTTTCAAAATATTACCCATAACAATTTCCGATTGACCATTGGCATAAGTTTCTGCATTATCAAAGAAATTTACCCCTGCATCATAAGCTTGATGCATTAAAATCTCTGCTACATCATCACTAATTTGTTTGCCAAATGTCAACCACGAACCTAATGAAAGGGCACTAACTTGCAAACCTGATTTACCAAGACGTTTGTATTCCATAATTGCACTTTTATTTGTAAGAGAACTAAGAAAAAATATAGTAAGTTATTATCAAAGATATTCTTTTTTTCTTTAAATGCTCTTGCGGCTTTATTATCTTTGCAAAGAAATATACATTAATAATATTATTATTTGTAATTAGATGTTGCCTATCCGCCTACTTATCGTCGATGACGAACCTTTAGCTATTGAAGTACTAGAAAATTACATTGCTAGATTTCCGCAGCAACTCAAATTAGTAACTACTTGCAACAATGCTGTTCAAGCTTTCGATGCTATTAATACACATCAAATTGATCTAATGTTTTTAGATATTGAAATGCCGCAAATTTCTGGTATTGATTTTCTCAAAAGCTTAGCCAAACCACCTAAAGTTGTTTTTACTACAGCTTATCCTCAATATGCTTTAGATGGTTATGATTTGAATATTGTCGATTATTTACTCAAGCCTATTGCCCTTGATAGATTCGAAAAAGCTGTTGATAAAGCAATATTCCAATTAGAAGGCGTTCACTTAAAGGCGCAAAAAGAGCTGTCCGAAAAAAATCCTGCTCCAATGACACAAGACAGTGATAAGCCTGATTATATATTTGTAAAAGCTGATAAAAAATTAATCAAATTAAAATTTGAGGATATTCTTTTTGTAGAAGGGCTTAAAGATTATGTCATGATTTATACGCCTAGTGGTAGAATTATTACGCTACAAACAATGAAATCTTTAGAAGAAAAACTGCCTTCCGATTTATTTATGCGTGTACATCGTTCTTATATTGTTGGGAGCAAACATATTGCTATGTTACAAAGCAATACTATTTATATTGATAGTAAAGAAATCCCTATAGGTAAAAACTATAAAGATGAAGTGACAGCTGCACTCAATAAAAATAGGCTATAATATTATAATGTATTTTATAGATTTCCACACTCATCATTATCCTCCTGATAATGAAAATATTCTTGCGCTCTATAATATAGATGTAGCACAAAACAAAGCGCATGTTCAACAAATTATAGCGCAAAAAAATGTCCTATATTCTATAGGTTTGCATCCTTGGTTTTTGGAAAATATTTTTTTTGGGGAAAGGGACTATGGTATTTTGTTTTATATAAAAGAACAGGCACATCTACATCAAAATAAAATCATTGCATTAGGCGAAATGGGGTTAGATAAACACATAGAAAACACTATTTCAAAAAATTTGCAATACTCCCTTTTTCAAAAACAAATTGAGCTGGCTCAAAGCATAAAACTGCCATTGATTTTGCATACTGTCAATCGTTTTAATGAAAGTTTATATTTGCTAAAAACCGCAAAATTTAAACAAGCTGTAGCTTTTCATGGTTTCAATAAAAAAGTAAATATAGCTCAAATGATTTGGCAACAACAATATTACACTTCTTTTGGCGCAGCAATTTTTCAAAGTAATACAGCTCAAGCAAGTCTTATTCAATGTCCAAAAGATTTACTTTTTTTAGAAACTGATGCGCAAAATGAATATGATATTATAAAAATCTATGAAAAAGCTGCATTTTTGCGTAAAGTTTCAGTTTCACAACTGCAAGCTCAAATTCTAGAAAATTATAATCGTTTTTGCACAACTATATAAGTATATAATTAATGTCTGATATCAATCAAGATCCATTTGCATGGCTTTCACGTACAGAACTTATTTTAGGTCGTGAAGGTTTAGAAGAACTTTCTACTAAAAATGTTATTGTTATTGGTTTAGGTGGTGTAGGTTCTTTCGCTGCTGAACTTATTTGCCGTGCTGGCATAGGTAAAATGACTATTGTCGATGGCGATGTTGTTGACCTTACGAATTGTAATCGTCAATTGCCTGCTATGCGTACTACTGTAGGTCAATCTAAAGCGCAAATCATGGCAGAACGTCTTAAAAACATCAATCCTAATATTGAATTGACTGTTATTGAAGAATTCTTAGAACCAGAAAGAATTGACCAAATTTTAGAAACACCTTATGATTATTTAGTGGATGCTATAGATAGCGTTACGCCTAAATTACATATTATCAAGACGGCTTATGAACGTCGTATTCCACTCATTAGCTCTATGGGTGCAGGTGGAAAAATAGATCCTACACGTGTGCGTATTGCCGATCTTTCTGAAACTAAAAACTGTGCTTTAGCACATCATGTACGCAAAACATTGCGTCGTCGTGGTATTTCTAAAGGAGTAAGAGTAGTATATTCTACAGAATTACCAATGGCAGAATCTTTAATGCTCACGGATGGCAGTAATTTCAAAAAATCAGCTTATGGTACTATGTCTTATATGCCTGCTATTTTTGGTTGCAATTGTGCTGCTGCTGTAATTCGTGGTTTATTACGCAAAAAAGGAGAAGCTTTTGGTATTGGCAATGGCTAATATCTTAAAAGTTTTATATAGAAAAAATGCATTGTGTTTCCATTAAGAAATACAATGCATTTTTTTATTTTTCAACAAATGAAACCATACTCCCTTTCTCAAAAAAATAATATAAAAAAGGACATAGAAATATCAATCTCTATGCCCTTTATATGTCCTATTTACAAAATGGATTTATCTATGTCCACCATCTTTCTTACAACAAGCTGGTAAATTTTCATAAGCCTTTGCATCACCTGGTATATGATCTGCATCATAGCCCAATTGGCTAATTACTTTTCTTAGTTCTTCTTCATCTGTATCATGTGTAAATTCTATAATAAAGTTTTGAGAATCCAAATCCAATATAGCATTTTTCACACCACGCTTATTTAGGATTTTATGCTCTAATTTATCTTTACACATAGCACATTGTGCAGAGGTTTTAATTTGGATAGTATGAAAATGCCCTGGTGCATGATGGTCTTCGTCCTCTTCATGTGCATGGTCTTCATGATCGTGATTATGGTTATGATCATGTCCTAATTCTTGTTGATTTTTTTCGCTATTGATTTTGAAAATATTTTTCTTTTCTTCAATATCATTCTGTCCATGATTATGACCTTTTTTAGGCACATAATCTGTAGGAATATAACGCACCCCCATATAAACCATAGTGCCCATAATTGGGGCATAAATTGAAGCTGCATCAAAGCGATTTGAATAAGGATTATCTGCCGCCAAAATTGGATATTGTTGTTTATAATTAGTCAAATTTTCTGCACCTAAATAAACTTCAAAACCAGACTTAGGCATAAAATGCGTAATCTGTGCCAATAAAATAGCATGAGCTGGAGCTTTAGCATTTTGTCTATATTCAGGCAAATTTGCATCTTGATAAGGTAATGAAGGTAGACGCTGCTCGCCAGTAAATTGAAGTGTTGCATCAAATTGCCATTTTTTATTAGGTGTCGTATAAGAAGCTGTTAGCATACCTCTATGTACAGGCGAAAATGGTTGCAATTGTAAAGTATCATTATAAACACTTTTTACCTCATTGTATTTATAAGCAATACGTGCAAAAAAGCCTTTAAATAGATCTTGTTGATAAGACACTAAAAAGCTATTAGCATATGATTTATTTTGACTACTAAAAATACGCACTTCTGTCAAATTTGCATCTACATCCGCCAAAAGTTGATTTTGAAAATCTGTACGATATAAATCAATATTAATATTCGCATCTTTTTTAGCAATTGTAAAATTATGTGTAAAATTCAAACCATAATTCCATGCCTCTTCTGGCGCCAAATCTCCTATTACTACAAATTGACGATTCGATGGCATATAACGTAAATTTTCACTCAAAGCATTATGCGTACGCACGCCACGACCAGCTGAACCTCTCAATATAGTATTATCAGAGAAATTATATTTTAGGTTCAAACGCGGATTAATATAATAGCGATTCTCTTGATTTGAAATCATTAAAGCATCGGCACGTACACCAGCAATTAAACCAAAAGAGCGATTATTTTTGAATTTTACATTATACTCATATTCGCCATAAATACCGAAAAGTTGCTCGCTTCTATTTAAAGCAATATTATCAAAAGATTCTAAAAATTCATCATAATTATAAGACAAACCAGAAATAAAATAATGTTGATTAGAACCTGCTATACTATTTTGATAAATCCCTTGGGCATAAAGGCTTTTTTGATTGGCTAAAAATGTCCTATTTCCAATCAACATATTTTGGTCATAATAAGTGCCACTATAAACTAATGCAGCTGTAGCATCAGGCTGTTTGAAGCCTAGATAGCCTACTTTCCCAAAAAATTCGTAACGCTCTATATTATTTGAAATTTTATATAAAGGGGATATGGCATTTGGTAAGCTATGATAAGCTCTTTCAAAGGTATTTAAAGTTTGACCTGTTTCTGATTTTTGATAAATGCCATGCAAATTAAATTCTATATGCCAATCATTGCTATTATAGAACCAACGATTCATAATATTAGCATGTTGTTTTTGTGGTTGATCTAAAAAACCATCATGATTATGATCTATTTCTTCTTTAGTATAATGCCCAAACATCATAAGCGAAGTAGACCATTTATCTGAAAGTTTTATGGCATAATTATTATTCAATTCGAAACGCCCCATATGCGCAGCAAATAAACCTAAATAAACCTTAGGAGCATTGTCTGGTTTTATTAATTCTACATTGATTTGACCAGCTATACTTTGTGCGCCATTTCTTACTGTACTTGCGCCTTTGGAAATTTGAACACTTTCAATCCATGAACCAGGAATTAAATCTAAACCATAAGGACGATCCAAACGATTAAGCGTAGGGCGGCTCTCCAATTGCATTTGCACATAAGTACCACGCAAACCCAACATTTCAATTTCTTTAGCTCCTGTAGCAGCATCGGAAGCAGCGACATTTACAGTGGCATTCGTTTCAAAACTTTCTGCCAAAGTGCAACAAGCAGCGCGTTTAAGTTCTTTAGAAGATATACTTTCTATATTAATAGAATTTAAAGTAGAAGTAAAATTGGATAATTCATTGGCTGTTACTTCTACTATATTCATTTCTAAACCTTCCGATAAAGGAATAATAATATGATTATCTTTAGTACTAACGTTCACTAATTTGGTTTGGAAACCAATATATGAAACTTCCAAAACCATACTCCCTTTCTCAAAATATTTAGGAATAGAGAATTTACCTGCTGTATCTGTAGCGGCCCCTATAGGCGTTTGCACATTTTTTATACTGATTGTGGCACCAATAATAGGTTCTTGATTTTCATCTACTACCATGCCATAAAATAGATTAGCCTCTTGTGCTTGCAAAGGCAAAATAAAGCTTAATAAAGCCAATAAGCTTAAGAATATATGTTGTTTCATTTTAAAATTATCGTAAAAAAAAGACAATAAGGTTCAGGCTTGACCATTTTAAAAAACAGACAAGCTAAAAAATAAAACCACTATTGGCTAACAACGATAATTTTCTATTTTATGAATAATAAATCGCCCTATATTTCCTGCCGAAGGCAAAGGCGGTGCTTGCGCCAAATTATTGAAATCAAATGGCTGTAATTGCCATATAGGATGAGCAGGCGCATAATAAATTGGTTGATAATTCCATGCTAGAAATTTCAAATTGCAACAAGTACAATCTAAATCATGATGATGAGAATTTTCACATTCGCATGAAATTATTGGAGAATATTTGAACTCTTGAGCCTTATCTATGTGTATATATTCTACCTGTTGATTGCAACATTTATGCATACTAGAAAGTATGTTGCTAGATAGACTATTGGCTAAAGGCGCTTGATGATGCGCATTATGACAAGTTTTATTAGGCTTTTCTTTACCTAAATTTTGATTTAGAATAGACGCTAAATCAGCATCTATAAATAAGTTTTCAGAAGGATTAGTGACTATTTCATCATGTTTGCAGCAAGCTTTTTTAGCTTTAGAAGCTGCATATACTACTTTTCCATGACAAGCACAAAGCACGGTAGTGATGCTCAAACCAGTATTGCCTACTAGCATGAGCATTATCAAAAAATATGCTATGTATTTAGAAATGGATGTATTCATTTTACTATCTGAAATATAAATAGTCTTAATTATAGAAAAGCTTATGACACAAAAATAAAGTTATTTCTGAGAAAGAAGAAAAGCTAATGAAAAGTAATTTTCTAATTTAACATTTTTAACGTGTATTAACATGTTTTTAGCGTATTCTATTAAGATTTTTTATATTTTTTTGCTAATTTTGTCCTAAGGATTAGCTAAAAATGCTTATATTATTAAATATATACCAAACTAATCTTAGCGCTTATACTCATTATACTTTCCTTTCTTTCCGCTCAATTATAAAGTATCGCTTATGAAGCAAACTCTACTTATATTTTTTTTATGCTCTATATTTTGTTACAATCTCTCTGCTCAGAGTTTTTCAGTTTCTACGCCTATAGCGAATTTGCAAAGCTCTTTACAATACGAATTGTCGCCTAATATTAGCATAACGAATCTTACCAACAAGCCTATTACTTTGCAATGGGAAATTGATAAACAATCCCTACCCGCTGAATGGGCTGCACAAATTTGCGACAAAAATTGCAAAACGCTAGATAGTAAAAACAATACTTTCACTTTAAATGCACATGAAACTTTACATAATTTTCGTGCTTTATTTACGACCAATAATTATGAAGGTAAAGGTCAATTAGACGTTCGAGTTTTCGAGCCTACGAAACGAAGTGCTAGCGAAAAATTATTATCTTTTTCTGTAAATGCTATGGCGCAAAATTCAAACTCTTTGCGTGTTTATCCTAATCCTGTTGTAGATGATTTTATGGTACAAGACGATGAAGCATTGACTAAATCCATAGAAATTTTCAATATTTTAGGCAAAAAAACATCAGAATTTCAAGTACAAAGCAATCATCAATCTTTCAATATTGGTCATTTGCCAAGAGGAATTTATATGGTGCGTTTTATTGACAATAAAGGCAATATTTTACGTACACAAAGAATTAGCAAAATTAATCCTTAACTTTTTTAAGGACATATTATATAGAAAAGACTGTACTAGGTAATTTGCCTAATGCAGTCTTTTTTATTTTTTTTTGAAAAGGGAGTTTGGTGCGCTAAAGCGCTTTCTTTATAAAAATCATGAAAGAGATTAAAAAATAAACAAATACCATATTCCCTTTCTCCCAAAAAATAGGCTTTAAAGAATATAAAACCGTATAAAATAAAAAATACCAATCTAATAAATTAATACATTCTATATATACTTCAATCTTACTCAAAAAAAACAATGAAACAAATAACTGGTTTCTTTTTATTATGCATTTCTCCTAATCTTTTTGCACAAACAGAAGCGGAAATCATCACAAATGCCAACAATCTTATTTTTGAAAAAAAATATGAGTCAGCATTCAATTTATTAGAAAAATATGACCCAACAAATGACAAAGTGGATATTCTTTTACTTAAGAAAAAAATTGTGCTTAATTATGCCGTTACTAGCATTATGCATCAAATGTTTTCTCTAAAAGACATAAAAAAGAACGAAGACATTTTAGATTACAAAGGAAAAACAGGTATTGCTAATACCTATGCATTTCAAGCCGATAGTTTAATTACAAGGCTTATAAAAAAACATCCTAATAATTGTCAACTTCAAAAAGGACTTGCCGATTATTATTATGAAATAACTTTAAAATACCCAAATAAATGGTTAAAATCAGATAATGAATTATATGACATTATAAAAGAAAATTATCAAAAAGCAGCACAAGCAAATTGTGGAGATTATACTACTTATTATGCTTTAGGTATTGTTCATCTTTTGGAAGAAAAATATGAAACTGCCATTACTTATTTAATTAAATCTATTGAATTTAATGATAAATATAGTAATTCTCATTATAATTTGGCTTATGCTTATCATGCTTTGAATCAGCAAGAAAATGCTTTAATTCATGCGCAAAATTCGCTTAATTTATATAAAGATAAAGAAAGTAAAAGTGATGTAGCAAGAATGATTGGTCAAATTTATACTGATTGTGAGGATGACAAAAATGCCATTAAATATTATGAAATGGCTAAAGATTTTGACCCTAAAAATTATTATAATTTTTCAGGACTAGTATATTTATATTTAAAAACTGAAAATAAAAAGGCAGAAAAAACTACTAAAGATGCCTTCAATTTAGACCCAACAAATCCTAGTATTTATACTGACCTCGAAAACATTTATTCAAAATTTAATAAGAATGCTGTACTTATTAATTTTTATAAATCTCAACTTTCTGAATTTAAAAATGATAAAGTTGTTATAGGTAATGTAAATTTTGCTTTGGCAAGAATGAATTTTCAAACAGACAAAAATACAGCTCAAAATTATTTAATAAAAGCTAAACAAGCCTTTGAACAAGTATTCGAAAAAGACCATGCTGTCTTTAATGTAATTGAAGAAGGCTTGAAAGAATGCAAACAATAAATACTTTATTCTAAAAGAAAAGACTGTACTAGGTTATGCGCCTAATACAGTCTTTTTTATTTTTATTTTTTTTGGAAAGGGAGTTTGGTGCGCTAAAGCGCTTTCTTTATAAAAAGTCCTGCAAGGCGCTAAAAAAACAAATAAATGCCATACTCCCTTTCCAAAAAAAATTATTGTAAACTTTGTGCTTTTTGCGTAGCTTTTGCTGCTGCTTCTGCTCTACCGCTTTGCTGCAAAATTCCTGCATAATTATGCCATAGACTTTTATCCAATTCATTTAAAGAAATGGCTGTTTCCATCAAATTTATAGCCTTATCAAAATTGCTAGACATAGCATAAGCTATAGCCAAAGCCGCATAATTTTCTGGCGTATTTCTATTATAAGTATATATAGCCGTTTCTAATAATTGAATAGATTTTTGCGGATTATTGAGAAAACGAGC
>X137_Gaur__coassemble_55_pt1 | contig 46500 bp, 39 predicted proteins | sample X137_Gaur__metabat2_high_PE_006 | metagenome-assembled genome bin X137_Gaur | reverse complement strand
GGTATATATTTACTATTCAAATAGAACAAAATATAATTTAATTTTATTATAATAACACATCTAGTTGAAAGACTATATGTGTTTTTTCATTTTCAATATTTTAAGTAATAATGTCTCATCTTAATATTATCTCCTATAATGTCAATGGTATTCGTGCTGCAATAAAAAGAGGCTGGATTGACTGGGTAGGACAAAACAATTTTGACATCATAGGTATTCAAGAAAGTAAAGCAGAAGCTAGTCAAGTAGATATTTCTGGTTTAGAAGCTTTAGGATATCATTATAATTATTGGTTTTCTTCTACTAGAAAAAAAGGTTATAGTGGTGTAGCTATATTCTCAAAAATAAAAGCAGATTATGTAGCATGTGGTATGGGCGATGAATTATGGGATTCTGAAGGTCGTGTAATTCGTGCTGATTTTGGCGATATTACTATATTAAATTGCTATTTTCCAAATGGTGCATCTAGTAGTATTCGTCAAGGTTTAAAAATGGAATTTTTGCCTAAATTGTATGATATGATGCAAGAATTGCAAAAAACTAGACCTAATATTATTGTACAAGGAGATTATAATATAGCTCATAATGAAATAGACCTTTTCAATCCTAAAGCCAATAAAAAAACTTCTGGTTTCTTACCTGAGGAAAGAGCATGGATGGAAAGTTGGTTTACGAATGGCGGTTTTCATGATAGTTTTAGAGTAAAAAATCCCGATACAGTGAAGTATAGTTGGTGGGATATGCGTAGTTTTGCACGTTTGAGTAATAAAGGCTGGCGTATAGATTATCAAGGCATTACTACACCTTTATTAGATAGATTAGTTCATGCTGATTTATTAAATGATGCAGAACATTCAGACCACTGTCCATGTCTTTTAACATTACAAATGCCATAGTCCCTTTTCAAAAAAATATAGCAACTTGTTTGCCTTAACTCCTTATTTTAAACATCATGTCTTCAACTGAAAATAAAGTACGTCGTATTGTTTGTTTTGGTCCAGGTCCAGTTTTCAAAGGTGGTCTTTCCAATTACAATACCTCTTTAGCTAAAGCTTTAGCAGCGCAACCGAATACAGAAGTACAGATTGTATCTTGGACGCAGCAATATCCGAGTATTATTCCTAGAGAATTTAAGGATAAAGCGTCTAAATTAGATTTTTTGGAAGGTACGAATATTAAAGTAGAATATATTACGAACTTCAATAATCCCTTTTCATGGAAAGCAACCGCCGATTATATAGCGAAGTTAAATCCTGAAGTAGTAGTTTTTCAATGGTCTATAGCTTTGCAAGGTTTAGTTTTAGGCGCTATTATTAAGCGTTTAAAGAAAATTTGTAAAGCAGAAATTATTATGGATATGCACTTTGTGGTGCAAAAGGAGAAATCTAATATTGATAGATACTTTACTAAACGTGGTATAAAATTAGCGGACAGTTATATAGTACATGCTTTGAAGACTTATAATGAATTGAAGGAATTATTACCTGATTTCAAATATAACTTGTCAGAAGAAGGAGTACGCAGCACTAAAGGCGATGAGAAAAACGTCATTAAATTATACCATCCAATTTATGATTTATTCCAACCTAAGGCTGATTTTGACATTGCTAAATTTAAAGCTGATAATAATCTAAAAGAAAATGTCTTTTTATTCTTTGGTTTTATTCGTCAATATAAAGGTTTGCATCAAGCTATAGAGGCTTTCGCTAAAGTAGCTAAAGAGCGTGATGATGTAAGCATGTTAATAGCTGGCGAATCATTTTGGAATACTTTAGATAGTACTAGTTTTATGACTAAAGTAAAGCAATTTTTATTTGGTATTGCTAAAAAAGTATTCCTCAATAATCAAGATGATGAGCGTAATTATAATCCATTGGCTTTAATCGATGAATTAGGCATTCGTGACCGTGTTGCTGTGTATAATGAATTTATTGCTAATGAAAGAGTGCATGAATTTTTCCAAGTAGCTGATGCAGTGGTTTTATATTATTTGACGGCTACGCCTTCTGGAATTGAGTCATTGAGCTATAATTTCAAATTACCAATTTTAGCTACTAAAGTAGGTCATTTCCCTGAAACTGTAGTAGATGGATTCAATGGTTATTTGGCTAATGATAGAGATATTGAAGATATGGCAAAACAAATGCATAGATTTTTGGATAATCCAATTCCTAGAGAAAATGTAGCCAAAACTTCAGAAAAATTAAGTTGGGAAAACTATGCAAAAGCAATTTTGAATCGTTAATTTTTCTATAAAAATAATCTATACAAAAGGTCTAGTATAATCTAATATACTAGGCTTTTTATTTTTTTCTTATCTTGTTTTTCCTTTCCAAAAAGGATTTGCTTTACATGATATTAAAATTTGAATGACAATGTCTATAAAATATTTCTTTCTCCCTTTATTCCTTCACTTTAGTCAAGCTGTATATGCCAATCATACTTTGGATATGCCTTTGACTATAGCGCAAACACAACAAGATAGCGCTTGGAATAATCTAATTACGGCTACTGTAGAAAGCCATACTACTAATAATTTTGAAAGTCTTACGGCGCAAGAATTTAAGGACTTTTATTTTACACCAGACCATAGAACAGCCATTACTAAAGGCGGTTTTAAATATGCACAATATGAAGAGGTCTTGGATAAATTTTTCAGAACATGGCTTAGCGAAAGTTATACTAAGCTTACTTATGCTAAAAATATTTATATCCATATCCCCTCTTTCAAAGAAAATTTAAATAAAGCTTTCAAAAATCATGCTCGTTATGCAGAGTTGAAAGCAGTTGCCGATATTATTTTAGAGCAATGTACTTTTGGCTTGAATTATTTGGGCGACCGTCCTGTTTCTTTGCATGTAGTATTAGAAACTTTCCGCGCTTATCTCGCCTCAGGCATGTATACACTCAAAGAACAACCTACTTATAATACTTTGAAAAAATCTTTGAGTAATAAAGATGCTAATGTTTTTTATAATCTTTTAAGTACAGAATTCAATCCTTTCAAAATTGCAACTGATGAAAGTTTAATTTTTGCAAAAAGTGTAGATAATATTATCAATTTCCGCATCAATTATTTACATAAAGCAGCAGATTCAGCTTTTGAAAATTGGGAAGACAATTTAGTTACTAAAGCTACTATTTCTACAGTTGGTATAGATATAGAAGGTTTTTTGGCTAGTATAAGACAATTGCAAATGCAAAATACATCGAACATAAGCAATATGTTTTATACACTTTTCAAAGAACAACTTTTCAATACAGTAATTAATGTGCCTAATTTTAATACTTGGCTCTATAATTTAGGTTTTTATAAAGACCTTTTCAAAAAAAATATTACTGATTTATTGAATACGCCTTATTTCCTATTAGCATTAGAAAAAAATAAAGGTCAAGAAAATTTAATTTATCAAGAAATAGCGCAAATTACTACTCAAATTTTCCAAACACTAGAATCGCATAGCTTCAATACACAAGCCGAACAGTATCAATTTGGTAAAATTTTGGCTATGGATAGCGAGAACTTACAGCTTTCTTTCTTAGTCAATATTAGAAGTATTCAATCTGAAGCAAAGCATATTACTTATTCGCTCACTAAGCTTACTTTCAACGAAAAGACCATTACTTATAAAGGTAAAACTTATACTATTAATGTTACTTTCTTCCCTAAATTAGAAGATAACTCTGGTACTATTTTATATCAATTTTTGGAGAAAGGGACTGCGGTAGCTTCGCTGCCTTTAAGTTATAAAATTGCTGTACGTGATAATTTCAATATTAATTTTGCTGTTATTATTGACGAACAACACGATTTCTATAAAGACCAAATTGATAAAAACAGCCTTTTCAAAGATTTACTAGAACAAATTGTCTTTTTATAATTTAGCCGCCATTATATGTTAAAATATATCACTTATACAGCCTTATTATTTTGCACTACTTGGGCAAATCTTCAGGCACAAGAAGGTAAACATACCTTACAAGAAGCTTATATACAAACGCCTACTATAGATTTGGCGCAAACTATTAAAATGGCTATTTATCTAGGCGATAAACATAGCCCCAATAAAGTAGTATTGCCTTATAAAGTTTTAACTAAAACCATGAATAGCAAAAACATTGCTATGGTTTTTGATGAATATATGCGTCAAATCAATTATCAGCTTTCTTTTTTACAATATGATTATAATATTATAGAAAAAGATGCCTTTGCTGATAAAATCAAAACACGTTTAATGTCGCATCCTCAAGGCAAGCATTTTAGTCAATTCGTTAATCTTATGGTAGCACAATTGGAGCAAAATTTTGCTACAATCAAAACACCTTATATTAGCCTTAACGAAACGATTAAAGCCTTAAAACTTACTTTAAATCAAAACATTACATTCCCAGGTTATACAGGTGATTTTTTCTGGACTTTTTTACAGACGGCTTTCAATCCTTATGAAAATCTAAAAGTTATTTTAGATAAAGAAATTAAACCATTGGAAGCATTCCAAAAAGACTGGCAAAATAGCAGTACTATTAGAAATTTCTATTGGGATATTCAACCACTTTATACAGAAAGCCAAGGAAAATATCTTAATACAGAATTTTTCCTCACTTATATGCAAGAACAAATTCAATCGGCAAAAAATGAAGCTGAAAAAGAATTGTATATAGTGGTTTCTCAAGATATAGCACGTGCTGCTAAAAAGGAATATTATATTCCTGCTTATTATTTGGAAAAAGTACAAAGTGCTGTACATCAATACATGAAAAAAGAGCGTTTCATGCAGCATATTGCACAAATGAATAATACTACTGCGCTCAAAAATTGGTTCAATACCATTGAAAAAGGCTTTTCTTTAGCTTTATTGCCTTTATCTTTAATTCAAGATAATTTTGAAGTACAATTGAAAGCTAGCAATACTACCCTACCTATTACTATTACTGGTAGCAGCAAGACTTTTGTACACAACAATAGTATTAAAGCCAATACTTATAATATTGCTTTAAAAACTACAGAAATTGTTATTAACAATAAAACTTATACTGTAGAATTAAACAATCCTATAGGTGTAGAAAGTGCTATTAATAATCGTCGTGCTTTAGTCATTTATCCTAAAGGTATTCAAGATAAATCCCTTTTCTTGCAAATTAATCTCCTTTTCTATGCCAATCAATATAAAATAGAAAGCTATAGAATGGAAGTAGGCATTACCACTATGGATTTGGTCAAAGATTTGAAACAATTGGATATAGACTTATATAATTTCTCCGAATTGGTAAAAGTTTTCTTAGTATCATAATAGACTTATGCTCAGAAACTATATATAAATCAACTTTAGCATAAAAAAATGCTTAAACATTAGGCAATTATAAAATAATTCCCTAAATTTGTACTCCATAATTCAAGTATATGCTTGTTGTAAGTTTTAATACCTACGACAAGCATAGCTATTTTTTGTGCCCGCCAAAGATTTTTTTTATTTTAACACTAATAAGTTTCTATTTTTAGAATTTATTACTTATTTTTGCGAAACTTTGTCGGGTCTTCCCATCAAACAGGCATTCAACAATATTACAGAAAACTTGTAAATTATATAAAATATCATGGACTTAATTCGTTACGTTGCAGAGCAAACAACTCGCGATCTTAGCAAATTTGACTACTTTAAAGCAGGTGATAACGTAGCTGTAGTTTCAGAAATCATTGAAGGTGATAAAAAACGTGAACAAACATTCCGTGGCGATATCATCCAAATTAGAGGTACAGGCGCTACTAAAACTTTCACTATCCGCAAAATTTCTCACGACGTAGGTGTTGAGCGTATTTTCCCAATCAACTGCCCAACTATCGTTTCTATCACTAAATTGAAAAACGGTAAAGTTCGTCGCGCTCGTTTATTCTACCTTCGTGCACAAAAAGGTAAAGCAGCTCGTATCAAAGACAAACGTTTTGTTAATGAATTACCTGCTGAATTAAAAGGTAAAAAACGTAAAATGACTTGGTACTGGCAAAATCAAGAAGCTAGATACATCTAGTCTTCTGTGATTTAGACAAAACTAATTCATTTATACTATATAGAAACTCGCTGTTGCTGATAAGAAGCTCTAGCGAGTTTTTTTTATTTTTTTTTGAGAAAGGGAGTATGGTTTTTGTTTATAAAAAAGCTCCTTACTATAAGCATAAAAAAAGCAGTACAACTAATTTTACTTAGCTGTACTGCTTTTAATTTTTTCAAAGAGAACAAATGCCTTATCCCCTTTTCAAAAAAAATATATTAAATAATCAACAAAACCATTATTATTCTTCTTCGTCCCAACCTTGAATATCGCCATCCATACGTTGACCATTTTCATAGCGAATACCAAAAGAAGTTTTAAAACGTGTATTATTCTTCACATAAGCCAAAGCATCTAATGCTGCTGCTTTTGAAGCAAAACCGCTTTCATTATCCGTTGGCACAAGTACTATACGAGTTAGACCATTACCAATTGGTTCATGTACCATACGAATACCTTGAATATTTTTTAATTGGTCATAAGCACCTGTACGAATTTTACGCACTGCTGCAATTTGTACTTTATAGAATACGCCAGCTTCAGTTTTTTCGTATTTATCGTCAGAGAAGTTTTTATTTGGACCATCTGCCACTGTAGGCTTTTTAGCTGGCACTGTTTCTGGCTGTGTTTTAGTCACTGCTACACTTTTCTCTATCCAAGGCATTAAAGGACCACCATCGCCATTATAATATAATTTACGGTCTGTTCCTTGCATAGCAATTTCTGCTTCAATACGCTTAAATTCTGTATAAACTGCTGTACCTTCTGCATAAGGTTTACCTGTTGATTTATCGATAGGCGCTACCTCAGGCAAAGCATAAGGTTTAGCTTCGCTATTATGATGTAAAGGAACGATAATAGATAACATTTCATCTTTAGACATTTTAGGAATCTCTAAACAAATATTTTTAGTTACCGTTTCTGTACGTGTAAAATTAAAAGTATTGATTTGAAAAGCTGCATCAGCATAATCCTCTCTACTTACTTCTACAATATATTCTTTTTGTGGTTGTAAAACAAATTTATATTCGCCTACTGCCAACATACGATTTTCGATTAATTCTTCGCCACCATCTACAGTTTCAAATAATTTAATATTAATATCTGTAAGGCTTAAAGATTCATCTTTTTCATCGCAATCTCTAATATTACCTTTAATCGTTACTTCTATACGTTCTTGACCAAAGAAGAAAATATCATCATTCGTAGTTGCTACTTTTGATGGTGGTAAAGAACGATTAGATACTAAATAACCCCCTTGATGCGATTCACTAATAATATAATATAAATCATCAGCAGCAGAGTTGATTGGGAAACCTAAGTTTTGAGATACTTCCCATTTGAGTTGAGAACCTTTAGATTTGAAAATATCCAAACCACCTGCATTTACCCAACCGCTAGAAGCAAAATATAAAGTTTGTGTAGCAGTATGATAAAATGGTGTAATTTCATCATTTACTGTATTAATATTATTACCTAAGTTTTTAGGTAAAGTAAAATTAAACCCTGTGCTACCTGCTGTACGAGTACAATACCAAATATCGAAAGCGCCTTTACCACCTTCGCGATTAGAAGAGAAATATAATACTTCTTTATCGCCTTCTATTACTACGCAAGGATGTGTAGTACTGGCGCCTTCAGCATTAATATAATCAGGTAAGCGGAATGGAGCAGACCATTTGCCATCTTCCTCTTCTACCATAGCATAAATAGCACATTTAGGATTGCTATATTCGCCCAAGTCACATTGTGTAAAATAAAAGCGTTTGCCATCTGGTGTAAAAGAACCATTCCCAAAATTAGGCTTATCCATTTTACCAGCAAATAATTCTGGAGAAATAGGACGAGACCAATTACCATTTACTTTTTGTGTGCGATAAATTGCTGCATTACCATTCGATGTAGATGAAAAATATAATACACCATCATTAAATGCTATTGGTGCAAATTCTACTTTTTCTGTATTAATAGCACTTGGCAAATGCTCTATACTAATACCTTCTGTAGTATAATCTTGTGCCTTTAAAGCAAAATTACAACCCTTAATTTCTGTATCTACTATTTTACGCAAAGCTTCTGCATCTGCGCCTTTATAATTAGCAGAGAATTTTTGAAAAGCTTCAATAGCTTGTTCATATTGACCACTTTGTTTTAATGCCAAAGCATATTTATAACCAGGCTTATCCATTTTCGGATTTTTATCTTGGTCCTTTACCTTCTCTAGACATTTAGCGGCATTAGCATAATCGCGCACATATAAGAAACAACGACCTGCATTATAAATCCATTCTAAATTATCTTCTTTTTGCACATAAGCAGTTTCATAATAAACCGCTGCTTTTTGATAGTCTCCTAATTTTTCTAGTTCTTGCGCCTCTTTTGCTAATTTAGCTGGAGATTTACCTTTATCTTTTTGTGCGTTTAACAATGGTAAAGCCAAGAATAAACATAAGCAATAAAGAATAGTTCTTTTCATGTTTGCGAAAATAATGTAATTATAATGAGTCAAATAAAGAGTAGGAAGGGCTCTTTGATTAATCCTGCTATTTTAAATATAAAGAATAACGTTTTGATAGATTCCTATATTTTACAAGGTAAAGATATTAGTTTATTATTTTTCCAATGCGAGTTTTTAAATTTCGTTGCAAACTAATATATAAGTGTAATCCTTTAAATCACTACACTACCCTAATTATAAGTCAAGATATTTTTTTATTTTTTTTTAAGAAAGGGAGTATGGTATTTGTTCTTTATACGAATGTTTTATAAAAAGGCACACCATTTTCTCACAAAATACAGTTTTTTTTAGAATAAGAATTGTCTTATAGTATAAATATATACCCTAAAAAATAAAAGCTAAATACTTCTATAAAGAGGTATTTAGCTTTTATTCAAATCTTCAAAGATTTATATTTTAAGACTAGAGATTTGTCATTTTCAAATCATCTAATTTTTGTTTTACTTCTACGATTTCGTATGCTTCAATAACGTCGCCTTCCTGAATAGCATCAAAGTTTTTAATTGTTAAACCACATTCAAAACCTGATTTCACTTCAGAAACACTGTCTTTAAAGCGTTTGAGTGAACCCAATTCGCCTTGAGCATTTTCTTTCGTTGGATATACTACAATACCACCGCGGATAACACGGATTAAGCTATTGCGCGTAATTTTACCTTCCGTAACAAAACAACCTGCAACCGTACCGATTTTAGTAATTTTGAATACTTCACGAATTTCCACAGAACCCACTTCTTTCTCCACTTGTTTCGGCTGTAACATACCTTCAAGCGCAGATTTAACTTCGTTGATGGCATCATAGATAATAGAGTAAGTTTTGATTTGTACGCCTTCTTGTTCTGCCAATTTCTTAGCTGTAGCATTAGGACGAACTTGGAAACCAACAATAATTGCATCAGATGCTAATGCTAAGTTCACATCAGATTCTGTAATTGGACCAACCGCTTTATGAACAATACGTGTTTGAATTTGGTCAGTTGCCAATTTGATTAATGAATCTGAAAGGGCTTCCATAGAACCATCCATATCCGCTTTCACGATAAGGTTCAACTCTTGGAAGTTACCTACTTGTAAACGACGTGTAATATCATCTAAAGTAATACGTTTAGTAGCACGAATTTGTTGTTGGCGTGCCAATTGAGCGCGTTTAGAAGCAAGCTCTTTAGCATCTCTTTCAGAAGCCATCACTTTAATCTTCTCACCTGCTTGAGGTGCACCATCCAAACCTAATACTAATACAGGAGTAGAAGGACCAGCTACTTTTACGTTTTTACCACGTTCATTGAACATAGCTTTTACTTTACCTGAGTATTGACCTGCAACAATAGGATCACCAATTTTTAAAGTACCTGTTTGAACTAAGATTTTCGCTACATAACCACGACCTTTCTCCAAAGAAGCCTCTAAAACTGTACCAATTGCTTTACGTTTAGGATTAGCTTTCAAATCTAACATTTCTGCTTCTAATAAGATTTTCTCTAAGAGTAAATCTACATTCATACCTTTTTTAGCAGAGATTTCTTGGCTTTGGTATTTCCCTCCCCAATCCTCTACTAGATAATTCATAGAAGCTAATTCTTGTTTGATTTTTTCAGGATTTGCTGCTTCCTTATCTACTTTATTAATAGCAAATACAATAGGAACATTAGCTGCATGTGCGTGACTAATTGCTTCTTTTGTTTGAGGCATTACATTATCATCGGCAGCAACAATAATTACGGCAATATCTGTTACTTGAGCACCACGTGCACGCATAGCTGTAAAGGCTTCGTGACCAGGTGTATCTAAGAATGTAATTTTACCTTTTTCGCCAACATTTACTTCATAAGCACCAATATGCTGAGTAATACCACCAGCTTCGCCGCTAGCTACATTAGCTTTACGGATATAGTCCAATAAAGAAGTTTTACCGTGGTCAACGTGTCCCATTACAGCTACAATTGGAGAGCGTGGGCTTAAGTCTTCTTCTGCATCAACTTCATCTTGTTCTTCTAAATCCATTTGTTGTTCTGCAGAAATAAATTCTACAGCGAAACCAAACTCACTCGCTACCAATTCAATTACTTCAGAATCTAAGCGTTGATTGATAGAAACGAAAATACCTAATGACATACAAGTAGTAATTACATCTGTACTACTTACATCCATCAAACTAGCTAATTCAGAAACAGAAATAAATTCTGTTACTTGGATTGGTGCTACTTCTTGGTTTTCTTCTGCTTTTAAACGAGTTTGTTCTTTTTTCTCAGCACGCTCTGCACGAGTTGTACCGATTTTTTTGCGTTTTTGACCGCTTTGTACGCGTGCCATATTCGCTTTTGCTAAACCTTCTAATTCGCGTTCAGAAATTTCTTTCTTGCCACCGCGACCAGTTAGTTTTCCACCTTTTTTATCACCTGGTTTTTCGTTACTTACTGCTTCTTTTGGTTTAGCAGCACCTGGTGTAGTAGGTGTACCACCTATGCGTTTACGTTTATCACCATCTGCATTATTACTTGTTGCACCTTTAGGGGTATGTAATAATGGTTTTGGTGTAGTAGGCGTAGCTGGTGTAGTAGCTGGAGCAGTTGCATTTGTAGCATTATTATTCTGCTTAGCATTATTTTGGCGATTTCTATCATTATCACCATTATTTTGACGATTTCTATCGTTATTCTTACCTTCGTTTGATTGAGAACGCGCTTGATTGTCTTTATTAGACTTATTGCGATTGTTATTATTCTTATTCTGATTATTCGCTGGTTTAGGTTTATCTAAGTTGATCTTACCTAAAATTTTTAATCCTTGTAATTGAGGTGTCTCAGCACGATAAGAATTATCAACGAGGCTATCCTGGTCCGGAGACAATAAATCTGGCATTTGTTGCTCTGTTGGCGTTGAAACTGATTGATCTAAATTCTTTGCTAATTCTTCTTTCTCAGAAGTATGTTTTTCTACTTGTTCTTCTGATTTGTGAAGTTGTGATTTAGGCGTATGTAACAATTGCTTACCTTCGTTATTATTAGTGTGGTTAGAAGAATTAGAACGACGCTCATTTGTATTGCGTTGTTCTTTATTATTATTGTTATTACGCTCTTGTTTTTTGTTTTGCTTATCCTTAGTCTGTTCTCTATTATTGTCTTTAGAGCGATTTTGTTCTTTACCTTGATTAGTAGTAGAACGATTATTAATCGCATCTAAATCCACTTTACCTAAAATTTTAGGTCCAGTAATAGTAGCTGACTTAGGATGAGTAGAAGAGTCTACTGAAGCTGCATCTTCATTGTTTGTTTCCACTTTTGGAGAAGTAGCTATAGCATTTTTATCTTCTGGAGAGGTTTTACTTTCCTCTTTTTGTTCAGATGTAGCATCTTTCATTAAAGACTTAGGCTCTTTATTGGCAAGCGTAGGACGTTCCCAAGGACGGAGTTTATCTTTGCTACGATCTTCTTTTTTTCTTTGAGTCGAACTATTTGTTGATAATTGTTCTGCTTGCTCTTTAATAGCAATAGCAGAACTGAAATGCTTAACTAAAACGTCATACATTTCATTAGATAATTTTGAGGTAGGTTTCTCGTTAACCTCCTCAAATCCGTTTTGACGGAGATGTTCGACAATAATTTTTGTACTAACTTTAAGCTCGTTGGCAACTTCAATAAGACGTTTTGACATTCGCGTTGTGTCTCTAATAAATAAAGCAGATGAAAAAAAAGAGAATAATTAAGAAGAGCAAAGCCATCCATGACATACTAAGCACTCATGTACTATTGTACCGGCTTAGTATTTGCTTTATATTGCAATAAAGCAAGCCAAAGCTATAAAATAGAAAAATATAGCGATAACAATATAGCGAGTTTAAGGTCTAGCCTTAAGATTTCCTAAAAAAAGAACTATAATGTTATTTAGCCCAAGAAGAATATTGTAAAATGCTAAATGCCTTAGATTAACAATTAAACAATGCGTGATGTAAGCTTTTGCTCTCTACAAAATACAACTATTTGCGTAATAGATTTATGGTGCGCCTAGACGCTAGTCATAAAAACAAATAGTTAATAGCTATTTTGAGCGCTGCAAATATACACTTTACTATTTAATTTAACAAATTATTATCTATTTAGCCCTCAAGACCTTTTAATAATGCATTGCAAATATAGATATAGGTAAAATGTACTAACAGCAAGATAAAAAACGTTGTTTTCAAATGCAGGTTGCATTATAACTCACAACATTTTTATATTCTCAAAATAAAATATTTTTTATAGAAAAAACTAAATGGAGTATTTTTTCAAAAACAGTATAAATATAAGAAAAACCTCCATTTAGTTGTATATAATATGACTAAGTATATATAAATATTTTATAATTAGATGAGAATCTAATCCTAAAATTATTTATTTAATTCGGCAGATAAAATTTTAATTACATCAGCAATAGTTTCGTCTTCCAAATCTGTACGACGAGCTAATTCATCTGGTGTTAATTCTAATACTGCACGAGCTGTGTCGCAACCAATTGCTTTGAAAGCATCAATTACCCAAGCATCGATTTCATCTTTGAATTCGTCCAACTCTACATCAAACTCTGCACTTTCTGCACCTTCACGGAATACGTCAATAACGAAATCTGTTAAAGTACTTGCTAAGTTAATGTTGATACCACGTTTACCAATAGCTTTAGATACCTCCTCTGCTGTAAGATAAACTGCTGCACGACGACGCTCTACATCGATATTTACTGTATTTACCTTTGCTGGCGTTAATGCACGTTGAATAAATAATTCATCATTGCTGCTATAATTTACAACATCAATATTTTCATTACGCAATTCACGAACAATACCGCGAATACGTGAACCATTTACACCTACGCAAGCACCTACAGGGTCAATACGCTCGTCGAAAGATTCAACTGCAACTTTTGCACGCTCACCTGGTGCGCGAACAATTTTCTTAATTGCAATTAATTTATCTTCGATTTCTGGCACTTCTTGCTCCAATAAACGCTCTAAGAAAGAAGGCTCAGTACGAGAAAGAATTACCACTGGTAAATTGTTTTTCAAATCTACTTTTTTCACTACGGCACGTACCATATCCCCTTTTCTATAATAATCCGCACGGATCATTTCAGATTTAGGCAACATTAATTCAGAACCTGTAGCTTCATCTGTAATCACAAATTCTTTTTTCAATACTTGTGTTACTTCACCATGTACTAATTCGCCTATTTTTTGGCTAAAAATTTTGTACACTTTATCTTTCTCGAGTTCTAAAATACGAGAAATTAAGGTTTGACGAGCAGCCATAATTGCACGGCGACCAAAAGAAGGAATTTGAATTGGCTCATAACAAGTATCACCAATTGCATTATCCGCTTCTATAGTTTTTGCTTCATCAATATCAATTTGGTAACGTTCATCTTCTACTTCACCAGCAGGAACGATTTCACGTTTGCGCCAAATTTCTAAATCACCATTTACAGAGTCAACGATAACATCAAAATTATCATCTGAACCATATTTACGACGTATTAATGTACGGAATACATCTTCCAATACGCGTACCATAGTAGCACGATCAATGCTTTTGCCATCTGTAAATTCGCCAAACGAACCTTTCAAACCTTGTTCTAGGTCTTTTTCTTCGCTTGTTGCTTTAACTTTCTTTGCCATATATTTAAGTATATCTATAGTAAATTTATGTAAAAGGGACTAAGGCTTTAATGTTTATTTAAAGCTGATTTTTACGACTGCTTTTTTAATATTTGTAAAAGGAATTTCTTGATTCACTTCTACTGTTTTTTTCTTTTTAGTGCCTTCCACTTGTTCTTTAGTCGTATAAGAAACTACTATGCTATCTTCATTAACAGCAGTAAGTGTTCCTTTAGCGTTAATATGGGTATCCAACAATTCTACGCTTAATTCTCTACCAATATTTTTTACATATTGACGTTTAATTTTTAGCGGATTACCTACCCCTGGAGAAGAAACCTCTAAAGTATATTTCTCGCCCAACCATTGGTATTCATCTAAAAATTGCTCTAAATAACGACTCATTTTTGCAGCCTCTTCTAAGTAAAGACCAGCATCGCTATCTATATATACGTTTACTTCGTTTGCACGTGAAAGCACAATCTCCACTAAGAATATATGTTCATATTCTGGTTGTTGAAGATAAGCGTCTACCAATTGCGTAAGTTTTTCTACAACGTTAATATCTGCCATGGATAAAATATATACAATATAAAATAAGAAAAAGGAAACATTTTACCAATGTTTCCTCTTGTTAGGGCTCACTTCAGCCACAATAACAGCACAAAGATAGCTTTTTTTTCGTATATTCGCATTTTATTATTGCTTTTTTTAGTAATATTTTACTAAAATCGCTAAGCGGCTTACGATTTAAAAAGATTATGGAAAATCCTCATTTAACAAAGATAGTACACAAGCTAGAGCATTTTTGTGCGTATCAGGAACGTTCCTTACAAGAGGTGGAGAAAAAACTAGCGAATTTTCAACTATCATGGGAGGAGAAAAATGAAGTTATTGCGCATTTAAAAAAATATAATTTTTTAAATCCTACACGTTATCTCCATGCTTTTATACGCGATAAATTTACATTTAGACGCTGGGGCAAAATTCGCCTAAAAATGGAATTGCGCAAAAGAGGCTATCAAGACCAAGATATAGAAAATGGTTTTGATGAAATCTTGGATGAGCATACTTATCAAGAAGGCTTACTTACTTTATTGAAAATTAAGAATAGAAGTATTCATGAACAAGATATGTATTTGCGCAAACAAAAATTAGCTAAATTTGCTTTAAGTAGAGGCTATGAAATGTTTTTAATTTGGCCAGCTATAGCTAGCTTAAATTTAGGAAATTTTGAGGAAGGGGATATGGCAGATTTTGAGCCTAATTTTGAGCCAGAATTTGACTAAATTGGTTACTAGAATCTTAGCTAGGATTTGCCCTACTCTATTCCTTAAAAAATATGAACAAAAAAGTCCGCCTATAAATTCATTTTTATAGACGGACTTTTATTTTTGGAGGAGTTTATGACTTTTTAATCAACAAATGCCATAGTCCCTTTTTATAAAAACAACTTCGCTAAAAACTAGTTAGGATATTGTTTTTTGTATTTAGCATAAGCTGCAGCCAATTTAGTATCATATTTATTTTGAGCATAGCCAGGACCATTATAACCTTTAGCAAAAGCTGCCCAGTTTTTAGACCCTTTACCTACATGCTTCAATAAATTATTAGCTTGGCAGAAACCTAACATAGATTTGATATTAGCACTACCTTGTGTTTGAATTGCTGTTACGAAGCTATCTACATCTGCATAACCAGCAGCTTTGTGATTGAAGCCCATAATTTGGAATTCGCCCCAAGATGCTGATTTAAGTGCAGCTTCTCTATGAATTTTGATAGCTTGATTTAAGCGATTGTATTCGCCAGCACCACCAACATATTTTTTCTTATCCCATTTAGAATAAAGAATATTTTCATTGCCTTTCACTTTAGTGCTAGGGTTGATACCAACTTTTTGTAATTGGCTCCAGAAAATATGACCTTCGAATAAGATTTTAGGGCGACCATCCGATAAGTAACCTGCACCACCTGATTCTACCTCTTTAATTGCATAAACTGTAGCCACTTCTAAGCCAAATTGTTTTGCTAATGCATCATATTCGCTATGAGGAGTAGCTGCTGGTGCTTTACCTGGTGCTTTTGTTGTATCTGCTTTTTGACCAGAAGAAACAATAGCTGTTTTTTGACCAGTTAATACTTTCCAAGTGTTGCCACCAACATCTACACGACCATCAGGATTAGAAGAACCTACTTTTTTGCTTTGGAAATCTTTAATAGAGTTAATTAAGTTGCTATCATTTTTCTCATCTATAGCAATTTTATATTTCCAAGTATTTACTAATAAACCTTTTACAGTTTTAATATCTGCTGGATTATTTTTACCACCTTGACCTACAGAACCTGCAATAGAAGCTTTAGTATTTGGCGTTACAGGCGCTGAAGCAGCTGGCGCTGGAGTAGCCGCAGCTGGCGCTTTAGGTGCCGCTGCTGGTGCCGCTGCAGTTGTACCACCTGATAATGCTTTCCAAGTAGCACCACCAACATCAATTCTACCATCAGGCTTAGCTAATTTTACTACTTGTTTTTGGAAAGCAGTAATAGCTGAAATAGTTTTAGGTCCACAAGAACCATCTACTGTTAATTTGGCACCTTTTTTATTTAAAAGAGTTTGTACTGTAACTACGTCTGCTTTTACATTTTTACCACCTTGACCTACAGAGGCAGAGATTTTAGCAGCAGATGTAGAAGCTGCTGGAGCAGGTGTAGTTGCTTTAGGCGCTGCTGCTGCTGGAGCAGGTGTTGCCGCTGCTGCACCACTTTGTAACGATTTGATAGTAGCTCCGCCAACATCTACACGACCATCAGGCTTAGCCATTTTCATTACTTGCTTTTGGTAAGCCGTAATAGCAGCAATTGTTTTAGGTCCGCACGAACCGTCTACAGTCAATTTAGCACCTTTTTTATTTAAAAGAGTTTGTACTGTAGCTACATCATTCTTTATATTTTTACCACCTTGACCTACAGAAGCAGAAATTGCACCTGAAGCTGAAGGCGTAGCAGGAGCTGCTGGCGCAGCTGCATTACCACCGCCACCAGCGCTACCGCTTTTGCCAGTTACTAAGAAAGTAAATTCAATGTGTGTACAATTATTATTAGGTTCGCCTAAAACATAGCTAAAACCAGGAACACCGCTTTTACCTTTTGATTTGAGAAAGCTTTCAACTTTAGTACTTCTTGGAGAAATATCTAATGCATAACCAGGTATATGCTTACTCATTAATTTGCCCGATTTTTTATCGCGTGCTTCCATAAATTGAGCAAAACCTTTTACATCATTAGCTGCTTTATATTTTCTCCAACCTGCTAACAATTCAGTCATATTATAATAACCGAAATCTTTCATTTGCTTCTCCGTTTTACCTAAGAGAATGCGAGATTGGTCCATATAAGTGCGCAAAGTACTAGTTACATTTGTACTAGAAACACCACTAGCGGCAAGAATTGATTTTAATAAATTCATTGCATCAGTAGTTAAAGGTGTAGGATTATACTTATAAGCCACACTTACGCTACTAGCTTTAGCATGTGAAAAATACTTAGATTTTGCAGGTGTAGCAGAAGCAGTAATAGCTTTATACTGATTAGCTAATGCTTGCAAGTCTTTACTTGAACTCATGTGATTAAAGTTTAATTTATTTCAGATTAATGATTTGAAATGTATAGGCATGAAAAATTTGAAAATGCAAAACTAATTTACATAATTTAGTTTATAAATTCACGCGCTTAAAGATAGTAATTTTTAAAATAAAAAACACCTGTTTTCTAAAAAAATAATATATAGGAAATATAATCAGTAGAAATTTATTATAGACTTTAAAGATAAAATATTGAATTAGTAAAAGAATAATATATTATAAAACAAATGCCATAGTCCCTTTTCCAAAAAATAAAAAAAAATACAATGCAAAGTGTTGATATACGCCTATAAAATCAGACAATAATTACAAAACAAAATATTATAAAAATAAATATACTATCAAGTTTAACAATTATCATTTTAATTCTTTCTAATAAATTAGAACTTTATCCATCTTTTTGCATTCTATACATATTTCAAATTTCCTCTCATCTTTAATTGTATAATTATTTATCATGACCTATTTCAATAGCTTGTTGCTATTATTATTTACATTCATAAGTGCTAGCAATTTAGCGGCACAAATGAAAACTAAAGACAATACTGCCACAGTTGGTAAAAGTATTTTCCCAATCAAAAACACTAGACTATATAGTAAAAAAGGAGGCTTCTTTATTCATTGGGGGTATAATTTTGCCAACTATACAAAAAGTAATATTCACTTTACAGGACAAGGCTATGATTTTACTTTAAAAGGCGTTAGTGCAGCTGATCGTCCAAGTAAATTAGATATGACTTACATTCGTCCGAAAACAATTTCTATTCCGCAATTCAATTTTCATATTGGTTATAATATCAATGACACTTATAGTGTTTCTATAGGTTGGGATCATATGAAATATGTTGCTGATATTCCTCAAACTGTAAAAATAGATGGATATATTAGCAATACAGTTTCTGAAGCAAATATTGATGCTTCTGCTTTTGCTGGTACTTATAATGGCGAAGAAATTCTACTCACTGAAGATTTCCTTACTTTTGAACATACAGATGGTTATAATTTTGCCTCTGTCGCTATAGAAAGAAATGACGATATTTGGGTGGCTAAAAATCAAAATCAATCTTTAGCTATGGAAACTGGCATAGATCTTGGCTTACTTATTCCACGTTCTGATGTACGTTTATTCGGTACTGGTGCCAATCATTATTGGAATGTAGCGGGTTGGGGTGCTTCTGCTAAAGTGGGTGCAAAATTTTTCTTTACAAAACGTCTTTATTTGCAAGGTTCTTTAAAATTTGGTTTTACCAACTTAACGAATATTTATACTACAGGTAAAGAATATTCAGACAGAGCAAAACAAAATATTGGATTCTTCCAACAATATATAGTATTAGGTTTCATTATCTAATTTTCTAATTATTTTTCTTTTATTTGAGAAAGGGAGTATGGTGCTTCGCATTTTTTCATAAAAAATAAAGGGCTTGTTCTAAATATATAGAACAAGCCCTTTTAATTATATTACTATTGATTAAGGATATTTCTTTTTAGCCTCTTCATAAGCTTTAGCTAATTTAGTATCATAGCTATTAGCTGCATAATCTGCACCATTATAACCTTTGGCTAAAGCAGCCCAATTTTTACTACTGCCTTGTACATGGCGCAATAAATTATTGTTTTTGCAGAACATCATAATAGAATCCAAACCAGATGAACCTCTTGTTTGAATATCTTTTACCATTTCAAAAACATTTTTATAACCTAAAGTAGCAAAATTAAAGCCCATTACTTGCCCCTCTCCCCAAGAAGCTGACTTCAATGCGGCCTCTGCATCTATAGTCATAGCATTTTCCAAGCGGCTATATTCGGCAGTACCTCCAATATATTTTGTTCTTACCAATGCTTTATCATAAGGATAAATAATATTATCATATTGAGGTAAATATTTATTAATATCTACTTTCTGCTCTAATAAAAGTCTTCTAAAATGATGTCCCTCAAATAAAATTTTAGGACGACCATCTGAAAAATAACCATTACCACCCGACTCTACTTGCATAATTGCATAAATTACAGCTACTTCTACCCCATATTTTTTGGCTGCGGCTACATAATCTGAATGTTCAGGTTTGGCAGGTGCCACACCTGGTGCAGCTGTAGTAATTTCAATACCATTTTGCGTAACCGTAATAGGATTATCTAATGGTTTAATATATTTATTCGTTGGGGCTTTATCGCTCAATGTACCTGTACTAGCTAAAAGTTTTTTCCAAGTTGCACCACCTTTATCAATACGACCATCAGGTGCACTAGTACCCATTACCTGAAATTGGAAACGAATAATAGCATCTATAGTTTTTGATAAACCTTTAATACCTGTAAGGGGAAGATTTGCCTTGTAATTTTTATTAAAAAGAGCTTGAACTATAGCTACATCATTATTTTTATTAACACCATTATTACCTACAGAAGCTGAAATTTCTGTACCTGTTGGGGTCACAGTAGGATAAGAATTATTGCTTGTACTTGGAGGCGTAGTAGGTGTTGGTGTAGTAGGTGTTGTTGGCGCAGGCGCAGCAGCTTTTTTATTTAATGCTGTCCATGTAGCACCGCCTACATCTACTCTACCATCTGGGTTTTTAGTACCCATTTTTTTACTTTGAAAATCCTTTATAGCAGCTATAGTTTTAGGACCGCAATCGCCATCTACTACTATACTATAACCATGACTATTTTTCAATAAGCCTTGTACTACTAATACATCTGCTTTATCATTTTTACCACCTTCGCCTACAGAACCTTTTATATTGGTAGCACTAGGCGTAGTTGGTGTTGTTGGCGCAGGGGTAGCAGCTTTTTTATTTAATGCTGTCCATGTAGCACCGCCTACATCTACTCTACCATCTGGGTTTTTAGTACCCATTTTTTTACTTTGAAAATCCTTTATAGCAGCTATAGTTTTAGGACCGCAATCGCCATCTACTACTATACTATAACCATGACTATTTTTCAATAAGCCTTGTACTACTAATACATCTGCTTTATCATTTTTACCGCCTTCGCCTACAGAACCTTTTATAGTTGAGCTAGTCGAAGTTGTTTGAGCTGAAGCAACAATACTTTTATAAGTATTGGCTAAAGCCTGCAACTGATTCGTAATATCATTTTTAGACATAGGGAAACAATTTAATTTTTTTAGAAAGGGAGTATGGTTTAGAGTTTTAATTTAAATCTACACAATATAGATAATTTCAGTCAAATATTTATATATTTTTATACAAAAAATACAGTTTATATATACTAAATGTAAGTGACTAAAAATAACAAAATACCATACTCCCTTTCTCAAAAAAGAAAAAAAAAGATATTAGAAATAACTCTAATATCTTTAAAAAGCATCTAATTTTTATAAATTTCTATTACCATACCAGCCGCCTTTGCCATTACAAGATTTTCTTTTTTTGTAAGGAGAATTACAAGCAATTAGAGATAAACAAATAATTAATAATAGCGAAAATGCTTTCCATTGAGTTTTCATATTACCTACATTTTAAATATAAAAAAATATTATTAATACAATATAAATATATATATTTAAAAAAACAAAAAAAGTCCATATCTTACTTAAGAAGATATAGACTTTTATATATTAATTATCTCTTGAAAAGATAGCTTATTTTTTACCTTGAACTTTAGCAAAAATTGCTTTAATTTCTTTATCTAAAGTTGCTGCAGTTTCTTTGTCGCCATTTTTCATAGCAGCTTCAAACTTAGGCATTAATTGGCTTAATTTAGCCACATAAGCATCTAAAACTTGTTGTTTTTTATCGGCAGCTGCTTCTGTTTTAGGCGCCTCAGCTTTAGGAGCTGCTTTAGCTTCAGCTTTAGGAGCTGCTGCTGTAGCTACATCATCGCCTTCTACATCATCTGCCTCTGCTTCTGCTGCTGCTTCTGCTGCTTCTGCTGCTGCTTCATCAATTTCAGCACCAACTTTATAAGCTGCCCAAGCAGTAGTGAAAGCTTCTTTCATAGTTTTTTTGAAAGCAGCTTCTTTATTTAAAGCTTTACCTTTTACTGGAGAAAGTACTAATAATGGGCTTTTGCCATCTTCAGCAACTTCCATATGCGCTAAACCACGTACAGTGATTAATGGGTTTTTAGAAACCGCTTCTTTAATCTCTTTTTTGAATGCGTTCAACTTACCAAATACGAATAAAGGACCTTTAGAACCATCAGCGAATTCAAATTCAGTTTGGATAAAGAAAGGTGCTTTTTTACCTGTTTGGCTATTGTATTTCTTAGCTAATTTTTGTAAAGATTTTTTGCTAATATCTGCAGGTTTTACGTCTTTTAAAGACTTGCCTTTTGGATTGAATGCCATGGTTATTTAATTTTTTTAGAGTTACAAAGTAGTTATTCGTTAAAATAGCACAGTATTTGTGTGAAATACTATTTGCTAAAGATACATTGAATTTCAATATAAATCAAGCTGTTTTTAAAAAAAACTTACAAGATTTTTATTTAAATTAAAACTACTTGTTAAACATATAAAAAAAGGTTATATTGCAAGCTTTTTTACTTTTCATGCAAATAGCATAATTTCTTATGAGAAGTAGTCATATTGGTACAAGGTTCGCCATTAGATTTATGTGCAGTGCATTGATGCATACCTTTTTTCTGTGGTTGTTGTACAGGTAGTAATAAAGCACTAGCAGCTGGTTTAAGCTCTTTTACGGCTTCATTTTTAGGCGGAGCAGGCAATCTTTTATTTTTTTCTATAGCAGGCGGTACAATCTCTTTTACAGGTGGTACATAAGCGGATGCTAAGTTATAACTTGGTATAGTATTAGGCGTAGCATTAGGATGATGCACTACAGGTGCGCTACCTCCTAAATGCGGACGTAAGGGATCATAAGTAGCTCCAGCGGGAATATAAATAGAAACATAATGATTCTCTTTAGCAAATTTCACATCTGCTTTGGCTACTGTAATTTTATCTAAACTATTCACCAAATGCTTATACAAAGCATAGCCTTTATAATCACTTACTTCCAAATAAACATAGCCTAAAATATCAGGTTGAGATAAAACCTTTACATAAGTACATACGCGCATATTCACAATTAATTGTGCATTAGGCGAAGGGGCATTATATAAACCTAAACTGCCTGTATTGACAAAATGATAACCATTGACACGATTGACATAGTCGAAACTATCTTTTTTCAATAATCTTTCCTTTTCTCTTACTTTCTGCAAGCTATCCGCAGTTTTACTTTCTGCAATATATAATTGCATCAAACTATCTTTCTTTTTAGCTTGCTGCACTTGACGTAAACTATCTTCTCTTCTAGCAACGACTACTTCACGCTCATAGCGTTCTGCTTCATATTCTGCATAATAATCGTATTCTAGTTTCAAAAACATTAATTCCCAATAAGGGTCTAAAGCTTCTAATTGTGTCAAACAATAATGCATTCTATCTAGTTTATAGATAGGCTTATTAGACCAAAAAGCACTTCTAGCATCTTCCAAAAGGCGTTGGAGCTCAATGAGTAAACTCCCCGCAGGGCTTTTCATTTCTTCTATTTTGGCCACAGGCACACGCATTGATGGTATATTATAACCTTGATGCGCCGTATAAGAAGTATGCTGATAGGAATATTTGACTTTCCTATCCTTTTTGAAAGAAGGTAATTGGGTGTTTTGTGCTTCTGTACAACCAAAAGAAAAGAAAGCAAAAGAACAAAGCAGTAAGAGTTTTAAGCAAGATTGATATAACATAAGATATAGAAAGTATAACTAACTAAAAATAGGGTGCAATACAATTTTCAAGACAAACAATAAAGGCTTTCTATTGCTTTTATAAAATCCTAATTTATGCTTATTTAATTTGCTTTATTCTTTTTAATAGAATTGAGCCATTGATGATAAACTTTAGCATTAGTATTATGTGCAGAAAGCGTTTTGGCAAAAGCATGTTGACCTGAAAAATCAGGTTTGGCACAAAAGAACATATATTCATGTGTTTCATAGTTCAAAACAGCATCAATAGCATTGGTTGAAGGCATATAAATAGGACCAGGTGGTAAACCTTCATTTTTATAAGTATTATAAGGAGATTCGGTTGCTAAATGTTTATTGAGAACACGCGTTATAGTAAAATCCCCTACAGCAAAAACTACAGTAGGATCAGCTTGTAATAACCAATTTTTCTTCAAACGATTAAGATAAACCCCAGCTATACGAGGACGCTCTGGTGCATATTGCGATTCTGTTTCTACAATAGAGGCTAAAGTAGAAATTTGTATAGGCGTCATTTCTAAAGCTTTTGCTTTTTCTAGACGTTGTTCATTCCAAAACTTATGGTATTCTTTTATCATACGTTCTATTATTGCTTCGGGTGCAGTATTCCAATAAACTTCATAAGTATTAGGAATAAAAGCAGCAATAATAGTATGTGGTTGAAAACCTAAAGATTGTAAATATATGCTATCATTAAATAAATTAATAAAAGCTAGAGAATCTGCTTCTACACGTTGAGACAATACCCCTGCCAATTGTTCTTTAGTACGAATATTGTGAAATACTAATTGTGCAATGCGTTTATCTGGGCGTAAAGCTCTTTGCAAATCTCTATTACTTTTAGCTGTTTTATCTAAACGATAAGCACCTATAGCTACAGGGAAATTATTTTTTTGAGCTAGAGCAAGAAAACTTTCTTGCTCTGCAATAATCCCTTTTTCCAACAAAAAACTAGATAAAGCTTGTAAAGTACCTATAGTATCTGGGATTTCTATTAATTTACCTCTAAAAGCTTCATTAATATTTTCTTTTCGTTCTAAATAAACGGGATATAATATCCATGCTGCAATACCAGCAGCTATAATACCTAATATAAATAAAGTTAGGATTATTTTTTTGAGCCAAGCACCTTTGGAAGTGGTTTTATTTTCAGAACTAGGCTGTTCTTCTATACTCATAAATTAGAGGAGGTAAGTCTAAAGGATATTTTAATGGTTTGTTTTAGTTTGAATATTCGTATCCAATGCTCGTTTAGTATAAGGCAAACACCATTCTAAAAGCAATAAAATAAAAGCTAAAAGCAAAGGAATATGATAATAAGTTTCAGCATCATCATAAGATTGTTGTTCGTATTCTGCCTTTTCCATAGTAGCAAATTGCTTATGTATAGCATTGATTACACCTTGTAAACCTTCATTATTAAAATCTAACCAAGCGCCATTGCCTGCGCTAGCAATTTCTTGCATCAAAGCAGCATTTAATTTAGATTGTACTACTTGACCATTTTTATCGGTAACATAAGTTGTTTCATAATCTGCCCCCATAGGAATAGGAGCGCCTTGCTCCTTGCCAAAACTAACAATCATAGTAGAAATGCCTTGTGCTACAGCTTGTTTGGCTTTAGTGACAGCATCTTGTTCGTGATTTTCGCCATCTGTAAGAATAATTAAAGCTTTAGGTTGTGGCTTTTTTTCTTGAGCTTGAGAACGCATTACTAAATCAATAGCTTCTTCAATAGCAGTACCTTGAACAGGCTCTATAAGCGGCGAAGCATTCCTAATTTGAATTTCAGATGCTGCATAATCTGTAGTCAATGGAATTTGAATAAATGCATCACCAGCAAAAGTAATAATACCAACACGTTCGCCTTTCAAATCATTTAATATAGATAGTGCTGTTTGTCTAGCTCTTTCCATACGATTCGGGGCTATATCTTGCGCCCACATACTACGCGAAACATCTATAGCTAAATAAACATCTACACTTTGACGCTTAATTTTTTCATTTTTCCAACCGAAACGAGGATTAGCAATGGCAACAATAATTAATATGCAAGCCACTGCAAATACGCCAAATTTTATATCACTACGTTTAGGTGAATAAGCTGGAGTTAATTTTAAAAATTGCTTATATTTTGCTAACTGTTCGCGATAATGCAAAGATATTTTTCTTGATACTATATACATTGCTATAAGCGCAACAACAAAAATTAAAGCAAAAAATGCATAAGGATTTTCAAAGTGAAACATAAATTCTATATTTTAAAACTTTATCTAAAGGCGCTTAGATATGACTATATGAATAACAAAATATATAACTTTTAGTTATAAGACTTTTATTGTATAAAAGTAGGAAATAACCAATACCAAACTACAAAAGCCATTGCTGTACCGAAACCATATCCTGCCAAAACATCTTCTAAAAAATGCTTGCGCAAGAAAACTCTCGAATAACCTACTACTATAATTACAATAGCAGCTACTATAGTAAAAGCATATGTTTGATATACTAAAAAACAAATATAAGCTAAAGAACCATATACAAAAGAAATACGAGAGGCATGAATACTAGGAAAACTACCTGCATCGATTTTATCCATAGCATTATCGAAGGTTTGACCATTAGGTCTAGGCTTATGCCAAAGAAATTTTATGCCCGAACAAATCGTTTCATTAAGGAAGAAGCCTATAAGCAAGGCTGTCCAAATATTATAATATAAAGCCTTATCCCCTATCCCCATTAAAACTGCAAAAGTAATAAGCAATAATAAAAAAGGATTGCCTAAAGCTGTAAAATCTTGTATATACTCCGCATATTTTCTTTTTTTCAAGGGAGTATTGCTATTAATATTATTATTCATCATCTTTTTCGCTTGTAGTAATTAAACGCCAATTCTTTACAAAAAACTCTATGCCTGAATGCAATGTAAAATACAAAGAAGCCAAAAGCATAATATAAAGCAACCATTTGAGGAAAATCCATTGTTCACCAATAGGTCCTTCAGTATACCAATAAGTATCAATCATAAAATAAAAGTAAGCAAAAGGCAAAGTAACCATTTGTAATACTGTTTTGATTTTGCCCAAACTTTCTGCTGCTACTACTACAGGTTTTCTTCTAAATAAAAAGCTTAATCTATAAATAGTTATAACTACTTCTCTAAGTAAAATAGGAATTACCCACCATACAGAATATAAATCCATACTAGTGGCATTAGAAAAAGCAAAGAAAGTGCCTAAAACTATTACTTTATCGGCAATCGGGTCTGCAATTTGACCAAATTTAGTAATCAAATTATATTTGCGAGCATACCACCCATCCAACCAATCTGTAAATGCAGCTATGCCAAATAATACAGCCGCTAAAATACGCGTAAATAAATCGCCATAGACCAACATAAAAGGCACAATAAAGCCTAAAATAACTCTTAGCGTTGTTAAAATATTTGGAAAATTCATTGAATTTAGAATTTTATAAGCTACTTAATTTATAAATGATTATTTACCTTTTTCTACATAGTCAAATAAAGATATTTGAGCTGTAGCAGGTAATAATTGAAAGCTTTTGCGATGATAAGGCGATACACCAAATTCCGCTATAGCCTTTCTATGTTTTACGGTTGGATAACCTTTATTTTTTTGCCAATCATAACAAGGATATTCTAAAGCTAATTTTTCCATGGCTTCATCTCTATGCGTTTTAGCCAAAACAGAAGCAGCTGCTATAGATAAATATAAAGCATCGCCTTTTACTACACAAGTATGCGCTATATCTTTATAAGTTTTGAAACGATTACCGTCTACTAAAATATGTTCAAATCCTATTTGAATTTGTGCTAAAGCTCTATGCATAGCCAAAAAAGAAGCATTTAAAATATTGATTTGGTCAATTTCTTGTTCTCTTACTATACCTACAGCCCAAGCCAAAGCTTCTGCCTCTATTTGTATGCGCAAGTCTTTGCGTTGCTTTTCTGTCAATTGTTTAGAATCATTCAACAAAGGCGCCTTAAAATTAGGCGGTAAAATAACCGCTGCTGCATATACACTCCCTGCCAAACAACCTCTACCTGCTTCATCACAGCCTACTTCTACAGTATTTTCTTTCAAAAATGCTTTCAACATAATTTTATAAACTAATAGCCTTACCTTGATAAAAATCCAAAATTTTCAATTTAAATAAATAATCGTATTGTGCTTGCAATACATTAGAACGTGCTGCCAATAAGCTATTTTGTGCACTCAAATATTCAAAACTATTCACTATGCCTAATTCATAGCGTTTAGTCGTATTTTCTACTGCTGCTAAAGTAGCAGTTAGTGATTTTTGAGCGGCTAATAAGCGTTTTTCGCTGCCTTTTATATCTAAAACTGCTTTCTGAATATCTGATTGTAGTTGTATTTCTAATTGTTGCGTATTGAGTTGGGCAATTTTTACAGATAATTCGGCTTGTTGTATAGAAATTCTAGTTCTAAAACCATTGAAAATAGGAATTTGAGCCGCTAAACCAAAACTATGACGTAAGTTATTATTCATTTGGCGGAAAAATCCACTTTTCTCCGACACAGGAATAGATTGTGGTATATTCAAACTAAAAGGTGTACCATTCATATCCCCTTGTATAGTTTGTACCATTTGCATAGTATCTCCTGTATAGTACGTCCCTGTACTTGAATAGTTACTCGCCAAATTATAAAAAGCACTAAGAGAAGGTGTTAAAGCACCTTGAGCAATTTTTACATTCCACAAGGCAGATTCTTCACGCATTCTAGCCGCTTGCAAATTGGGCATAGTTCTTTGTGCTGCTTGATAAATTTCTTGTGGTGCATTGCTTTGTTGTGCAATTAATAAATTTTCTATAGCTGTTTTTTGTACGCTAATTTCGTTTTGCATAGGATAATTTATAGCCACTTTCAAATTAAGATAAGCCAAATTTAAATTATTCTCTGCATCTATAATACTTTGCTCATTTCTAGCCATTTGCGCCTCTAATTCATAACGAGAATTATCTGGTAAAGACCCCACAGCTATAAATTTTTCATTGCGTTCGTATTGTGCTATAGTGACTAGATTTTGTTCTTTCAAAACCTCCAAATTTTCCTCTGCCAATAAAACAGATAAATAGGCTTGTGCTATAGAAAGCGATAATTCATTTTTAACTTGCTGCAAGTCCATTTCAGAAGCTTGCAAATCTACTCTCGAGCGTTTGAGCGTATTGCTCAGTTGCATACCATTATAAATTGGAACATTCAAACCTAAAGACACGCTAGTGGCTTGCATAAATCTATTTACAAACTGATAAGAAGTCAAATCTATAGAACGACCAAAATTTGCGCCATGTTGAATATTAGCAGAGAGCGATGGATAACGCGCCCAATCTGCCTGTTTAATTTGTAATTTACTTTGCTCTATAGATAGCTTACTTTGTTGTATACGCAAACTATTCGTCCAAGCATATTCAATACATTCTTGTAAAGTTAGTACTTCTTGCGCTTGTGCTTGATACCAAGCCAAACAAGAAAAAAGGGTAATAGCGAATAGCTTTTTCATGCACTTAAAATTATAATATAAAAAGCCTATTTTTTTGAAAAAGGGAGTATGGCTTTTGTTTATATTTTTTTCATTGAATAAAGAACAAAAATAGAATTTTTTACTTGCCTTTTATCAGCTATACTCTAATAAAGTTCAGTTTTTACAAATATCTATAAAAGAATCTGATTTCATAAGATTTAGTCTATGTATAAGTATTTTTTTTATGTTAAAATTTTCATAAATGCCATACTCCCTTTCCCCAAAAAAAAGAAAAAAGACCCAAATGTATAAGCATACACTTGAGCCTCAATTCTTGTAAAAACAATAATACTATTTTACTAGTTCTCGTTTAAATTTACACGCTGAATATTTGCGCCAAGAGCATTTAAACGTTTATCTATATTTTCGTAACCACGATCTATTTGATGGATTTGATGAATAGTACTTGTACCTTTTGCCGACAATGCAGCAATCAATAAAGCTACACCTGCACGAATATCAGGAGAAGTCATCTCTATACCACGCAAACTATATTGACGATTTAGACCAATTACTGTAGCACGATGCGGGTCGCAAAGAATAATTTGAGCGCCCATATCAATCAATTTATCCACAAAGAATAAACGGCTTTCAAACATTTTTTGATGAATCAAAACGCTACCTCTAGCTTGCGTTGCCAAAACCAACATAATTGACATTAAGTCTGGCGTAAAACCTGGCCAAGGAGAATCATAAACCGTCATAATAGACCCATCTAAGAAAGTCTGTATTTCATAGTTTTCTTGTGCAGGAATATAAATATCATCGCCTTTAATCTCAAATTGGATACCAAAACGAGCAAAAGTTGGCAAAATATTACCTAAAGCATCTACACGAGCATTTTTAATTGTAATTTCCGATTGCGTCATAGCTGCCAAACCAATAAAACTACCGATTTCAATCATATCAGGCAATAAGCGATGTCCTGTTCCGAACATTTCTGTTACACCCTCTACTACTAGCCTATTGGTAGAAATACCAGTAATACGAGCACCCATACTATTGAGCATTTTGCAAAGCTGTTGTACATAAGGCTCGCAAGCTGCATTATAAATAGTAGTTACGCCTTTTGCCATACAAGCCGCCATTACAGCATTGGCAGTACCCGTTACGGAAATTTCGTCCATAAGAATATAAGCACCAACGAGATTATCGCCATAAATATCGTATTTGCTAGTTTCTGTATCAAATTCGAAACGTGCGCCCATTTGTTGTAAACCTAAAAGGTGAGTGTCCAAACGACGACGACCAATTTTGTCGCCACCTAATTTAGGTAATACAGCATAGCCAAAACGTGCCAATAATGGTCCTAAAACCATTACAGAACCACGAATTTTGCCTGCTTGTTTTCTGTATTCTTCTGTTTTGAGGAAATCAATATTTACATCTTTAGCCTCAAAAGTATAAGTATGGTCGCCTGTTTTTTCGATAATAACCCCCAAACCTTCCAATAATTGCATTAATTGCATTACGTCCTTGATTTCAGGGATATTCGAAATCGTTACTTTCTCCGCTGTCAAAAGTACAGCACAAATCACTTGTAATGCTTCATTTTTGGCACCTTGCGGCACAATTTCGCCTTTAAGACGTGCGCCACCCTGTACGATGAAAGCTTCTCTTGTAGGATTGCTCATTTAAATAAGAATATATTTTTAATGTTAGGTATTATCAATGCAAATGATTGCTGCAAAATATACGTAAATAAATCTATTTTACACTATATACTGCTCAAAAATACACACAAAAAAATTAATACCCTATAAGAAAAGCAATTAAGAAGATTTTAATTTTATTTACCGAAAATTAGACCCAATAAAAAAAGACCTAAATAGCATAATACTATTTAGGTCTTATTCAAACAGGTGTGCCGAGGAAGGGAATCGAACCCTTACGATGTTGCCATCGCTGGATTTTGAATCCAGTGCGTCTACCAGTTCCGCCACCAAGGCTTCAACAACTAAAATAATTGCGTGACGTGTACGCCTTTATTTTTAAAGCATTGCAAATATAGAAAGCTTTTCTGAAATACGCAAGAAATATTTCGATTTTTTGTAAAAATTTTTCACTTTTTTCAAATTTTCTGTGTCTTCTGCACTATCATTATATTGCTCTAAAATACTTTTCACTTCAGAAAATGCTTCATTTTTCATAATAATCAATTGATTATGTAATTCTTTAGCTTTTTCTGCATTGGGCTCAAATTCCAACTCCATTAAAGCTTCGTTCAGTTCCATCATAGTAGATAAAAATTCAAAATCATCAATTTTTTCTTGCTGAATAGCTTTTTCATCTGTACTAATTAGCCCTTTTATTGTTAAAATATAAGCTAGTCGAGCATCAAAATCATTTAAAGTTTTGTAAGCTGTATTATTATAAGCCGTAATAGCTTCTACTTTTTCTTTAGTTTCATCGTCTGCCAAAGTAAAAGCATCGGGATGATATTCTCTACTAAATTCGAGATAAGCGGCTCTTAATGCTGCCTCATCAATATAGAATGCTATTGGCAAATCATAAAATTCGAAATAATTATCAGGAAACATAATATATATATATAGTGTAGTTTTTTTTTGAAAAGGGAGTTCGGTGCGCTAAAGCGCTTTTTTATTTTAAAAGCTCTGTTTATACTTTCAATAAAAAGTCTAGTCTATGACTAAAAATAAATGCGAAGCACCATATCCCCTTTCCAAAAAAAACAAAATAATCTAAATAATTTAAATTAATAATTGCGGCTGCCACGCTCTGCCATAGCCATAGCTTTAGCTTTAGTCCAATGTTCGGTAAGCGGTACTAAAATTTCTAATTTAGAGGATTGACATAAAACAAAACGACAAAGCGCTTCAATTTGATTGCAACAACCTTGTGGATATTTTATAATCTGCTCTTCCGAAAAACGAATAACTAGCCAACCATGTTTAGTAAAAAAAGCATTTCTAGCATTATCCTTACCTTTATAATGTATAGGCTCTAGCGTTTCGGCAACATAAGGCTCATCGATTTCAATATCAATATAAATGCCTCTATGCTCATCTACATAACAACAATCTGGCACATAAGCAAATTCCCCTTCCCCCAATTGCACACTTTTGCGAATAAAATCTTTGCCAAAATGCTTTAAAAGTTGCTTATGAAAAGTCTCTTCGCTACGCCCTACCCTTACACTACGTCTGACGCGTTTGGGTGGCAAAGTATCGCTCAAAAAACGGTGCGCCATAAGCTCTTGACGATAAGCTCGAATATTCGATTCAGTCAAATAAGTTTCTAAATTAGATTTATGTTGCTGTACCACTATAGTATGTTCGAGTAAAGCTGTTTGATATTCATCTAATTCCTTTTTATAGGCTTCTTGCAAAATTTTACCTACATAAGGATATAAAACAAATATGCTGAAAATTGGCGTAAGCACAATAATAATAGCAGCCGTTACTAAATCGAAAAAACGATAAGACAAAAGAATATTGAGAAAAACCAAAATTAATGCGCCCCAAATAGGATAAGTCATCCATTTTTTAGAAACTTTCAAAACACTAGGTTTTTTGGGCGGTGGTGGCGGAGATGGCGGCGGCGGAATAGCAGCATGCACCTTTTCTACAAAATCAGGAAAATAAATAAGCGGATAATTTTCCGTATATGCTGTATAAGGATTTTCTGTATTGTGGGTCGACAATGAGAAAAATATATTTTATATTATATAAAAGGGATTATTGCTTGGTGAGTTTTTGGAAAATATCTTCTATATCGTATAATTCTTGTTGCAATTGCAATAAAATAAGTCCTTCTTTTACAGCATATTGGAAAATATCACCACGCATATCATAAGCATTATTATTAGATAAACGATATTTATTTTCGCCTAATGCTTCTACGTTTTGCACACCTTTTATTTTAGATAAAGCAGCAACCGAACTCCCTTTTGCAAATTCAACTAAAATATGAACTTCCTTAGAAATTTGTTTATGCAAACCATTTAAAGTATCATTCGCTACCAAAACGCCACGATTAATAATAATTACTCTATCGCAAATGGCTTCTACTTCTTGCATAATGTGAGAAGAGAAAATTACTGTTTTTTCTTTAGCTACCTCTTGTATCAATTGTCGAATATCTACTAATTGATTAGGATCTAAGCCAGAAGTAGGTTCATCTAAAATCAAAACTTCAGGATCATGAATTAAAGCTTGTGCCAAACCGACCCTTTGTCTATAACCTTTAGAAAGAGAACCGATAATTTTAGCCCTTTCTCGAGTAAGTCCTGTGCGTTCAATCATTTCTTCCACTTTTGCTTTAGCATTTGGTACTTTATGTAAGCCAGCCACAAAATTTAAATATTCACGCACATACATATCTTTATATAAAGGATTATGCTCAGGCAAATAACCAATTTTTTTGCGCACTTCTATACTATTGCTTTGTACATCATGTCCACATACAGTAATACTACCTGAAGTGGGAGGTACAAAACAAGTAATCATTTTCATAGTAGTAGTTTTCCCTGCGCCATTAGGACCTAAGAAACCTAAAATTTCGCCTTTATGTGCCTCAAAGGATAAATCATTCACGGCTACTTGCGTATCGTAAACCTTAGTAAGATTTTTAACAATTACAGACATATATATATTTAATACAAGCTTAATTTTCAAATAAATAGTGTCACAAAGATATATTTTTTTTGAGGGATATGTATATTGCCCTTTTTTAAAAAGTAAATTAAAGCTATTTTTGTAGAAATTTTATTTTTCTATATATAAGCATTTAAACTTAAGATTGATTTACAAGTCTATCTACATGATTAAAATAGCTATTTTATTCACTAAACCAGATACAAGTTGCAAAAGTTGAAACCTCAATCGCCTGTAAATTCAGAAGAACAAGAACAACAGCTTCTTTCTTTACTCAGAGACCCTAAAGGCCAAGAAAAAGGCTTTCGTATGCTAATGCAATTGTATCAAGAGCGTTTGTATTGGCATATTAGAACACTAGTACAAACTCATGATGCTAGTAATGAAGTTGTTCAGAATACATTTATTAAAGCTTTCAAAGGCATTCATCTTTTTAGAAGCGACTCTAAGCTGTATACATGGCTCTATAAAATTGCTACTAATGAGTCTTTAACTTATTTGGCTAAAGAAAAGCGTTATAATAATCGTTTGACTTTTGATGATAATATTCAAGCAAACCAATCTACCGCAGACCCTTATTTGAGCAGCAAAGTAACAGTAGAAGCCCTTCATAAAGCTATAGAGGAATTACCTCAAAAACAAAAAATTGTTTTCAATTTGCGTTATTTCCAAGAAATGCCTTATGAAGAAATGTCTAAAATTTTAGATACTTCAGTTGGTGCATTAAAAGCATCTTATCATCATGCGGTGAAAAAAATAGAAGCTTATTTAAGACAAATAGTTTTATAAAAAAATAAAGATTTAATCTTATGCAACATATTCCAGATTTTGAAAAAGATTTAGCTGCAAAACAAGAGTTGGAACAACTTAGCCCTGCCCTTTTTCAAATACATAATCAAGCTCAACGAGAATTACCTAAGGCAGATGATATGCCAGCAGATTATTTCGATAATCTCTTTGATAATGTATGGTCTACTATACAAACGGAAAATTCTGTGCAAACTTTTACGCCAAATCCAGCACCAATAGAGCCTGAAGAAGTACGTTTAGCTAAACGTCCTACTTTTTGGTATGCTGCTGCCGCTAGTGTAGCTATATTACTAACTTGTGGTATAGCCCTTACTTTCAATAATACCAATGATATACAAAGTAATACACCTTTATTAGCTGATAATTTGCAGCCTTCTTTCGAAGAAATGTTGGAATCTATTAATAAAGAAGAAATTGCCAATTACTTATTAGATAGTAGCGACGACTTAGATTTACCATTCTTCGCAGTTTCTGAAAATGCTTATAAAGCTATGTCTAAAGAAATTTTTAGCGATATTCAAACTGATGAAACATTCCACTGGGATTATTAATATTTTCAACTTATTCTCATACACTTATCTGCATATAAATATTACAAACCAAATCTTAATTATCTATATATGAAACGCTATTTTCTTTTGATTTGCTTCTTTAGCTTAGCTGCCATTTCGAGCAATATCTTTGCCCAACATAATGATAGAGAAAAAATTGAAGCTTTACATGTAGCTTTTATTACTCAAAAATTGGATTTATCTACTACTGAATCACAAAAATTCTGGCCTATTTATAATGAATACAAAGGAAAAGTAGATGTACTTCGCGATAAATATAAAAAAGGTCAATCTAGTACAGATAATAGCATTCTTTTCGACCAAGAACGCTTAAATCTAAAAAAAGAATATATAGAGAGACTAAAAGCAGTAGTACCTACTGAAAAATTAGATAAGCTCGAAGACGCTGAACGTGAATTCAGAAAAGAACTTATGAGTAAAATGAAAGAAGATAAATAATCATTCTCTTAAGAACACCATTATATAAGCTACATATAGCTATACAAAAAAATCCCACTAAAGCTTTTCAATGAAACTTTAGTGGGATTTTTTTATACAATAACACCTAAAAAAAACGAGCTAGCGTCGCTACCACAGCCACGCTAACTCTCTTTTTTGAATAACCCTAAAACCTTATTTTATAATGAAAACCATGTATCATTTCTGAACTTAAAGTACAGGAATAGAAATTTTATTTTCAGCTTCCTGAGCACGGAAAGGAATATAAACTGTTAATACTCCTAAATCGTATTTGCTTGTGATACCTTGTGCATCAAACACTTTAGTATCTAAACGGAAGCTACGTGAAAAAGTTGAATAATTAAATTCTTTTCTACGTACTTTAACATTTAGAGCTTCTTCTTTAACATTTTCTTTGCGTTCTATTGTTTCATCTGATTGTGCCTCAGCTTTTTCAACTGGTTTGCTCTCTATATGAAGCACATCTTTTTCAAAGTAAATGTTCAAATGCTCTTTTGGTACCCCCGGAATTGCTAATGCTATAGAAACACCATCCTTGTCCTCTTCTATATTAGCGAAAGGGCTGCTATGACCTTGGAATCCATTATACGGTGTGCTTGGTTTAAGGTTACTTGTTCCTTTAAAAAAGTCATCAATAATTTGGCTTAAGTTGCTTAAATTATTTGCTGGAAATGCTTTATTAATTGCGTATCTCATAGTTCTATATATTTTAATTGGTGAAATGTTAAATGATTTATTATTTGCTTTTGCCCTATATATAATCATAAATCGTACCAAACTAAAATTTCCCTATTTTTAACATATAAAAGCGTCAAAATATACAAAAATACATGACTTTTTGTCAAAATTTTAACAAAAACAAAGACAAAATGACAAAAAATCTATTTGAAGGTAAAAATACTTCTATTTCAAAGCTCATTTTCTATGAAAAATCAATTTCCATATATAGGTAATCTTCAAATTTTCGAAAAATTATTACCTATTTTACCCACTTATAGTAAAATTTTTATACTCTTAGATAAAAATACAGCTCAATTTTGCTATCCAATTTTTAAAAATTTATTTCCTAATGAAAATTTCACTACTATTATTATACCAGCAGGGGAAAATCAAAAAAATATACAAACAGCAAGCTTTATTTGGGAACAACTTATAGCCAATCATGCCGATAGAAAATCTCTTTTATTAAATTTAGGAGGGGGTATGATTACTGATTTAGGGGGTTATGTGGCTAGTAATTTTATGCGCGGTATCGATTTTATTCAAATTCCAACTTCTCTTTTAGCCCAAGTTGATGCTTCTGTTGGGGGCAAAACAGGAATCAATTTTCAAGGCTTAAAAAACATTCTCGGTGCATTTGCTATGCCTAAAGCTGTTTTTATTTGTACTGATTTTCTAGATACTTTGCCAAAAAAAGAATTAAAATCAGGCTATGCCGAAATGATAAAACATGCACTTATTGCAGGTAATTTTTTATGGAAAGGGACTATGGCATTTGATTTTAATATAAGCCCTGAGCCTGAAGCAATAGAAAACTCTGTGAAAGTAAAATATAATATAGTAGAAGAAGATTGGCAAGAAAAAGGCTTGCGCAAAGTACTTAATTTAGGACATACACTTGGGCATGCTTTTGAATCGCTTTCTTTACATGAAGATGAAAATCCTTTATTGCATGGCGAAGCTGTAGCTTTAGGCATTTACTATGAAGCAATCTTGGCGCATAAATTAAATTTATTGGCAATTGAAAAAAGAAATGAAATTTGCCAATTTATAGCCCAACATTATGCTATAAAAAAATATAATAATGAAAGTATAGCTAAAATTTTAGCTTATATTGTACACGATAAAAAGAATAAAAATGGCAAAATATCTTTCTCTTTATTGCAAGATATAGGTAAAGCCACTTATGATGTTTTTGCAGATATTGCATTAATAGAAGCTACACTTTATGAAAATATTGAATTTTAAAACCATAGTCCCTTCTCTAAAAAAAGATATTCCTTTACCTAGCTCTAAAAGCGAAAGCAATAGAGCTTTAATTATTCAAGCTTTAAGCCAAGAAAAAATAATTTTAGAAAATCTTTCTATAGCTGAAGATACGGTAATTATGCAAAAGGCCTTACAATCTACTAGCCATTTATTAGATATAGGGGCAGCTGGTACAGCAATGCGTTTTTTGACCGCTTATTGTGCAATAAAAGCCGATAAAAGCTATGTTTTATATGGCACTGAGCGCATGCATGAAAGACCGATTGGCGCTTTAGTACAAGCATTACAAAGTTTAGGTGCGCAAATTGAATATAAAGAAAAAATAGGTTTTCCGCCATTACAGATTAATCCAGCTTTTCTGAATGCGCAATATGTAAGCATTCGTGGCGATATTAGTAGTCAATATATTTCTGCTTTAATGTTAATTGCACCTTTATTATCAAATGGTTTAGAAATTCGACTCACTAGTGCATTAACCTCTGCTTTATATTGCCAAATGACTAAAGAAATAATGGAACATTTTGGCGCAAAAGTACATATGCAATATGATAAAATTATTATAGCACCACAAAATTATAAAGGCGGATTCTTTGCTATTGAAGGAGATTGGTCGGCTGCTTCTTATTGGTTTATGATAGTGGCTTTATATCCTGAAAGTTGTAGTTTATTTTTGCCTAATCTTAAAATCAAAAGTTTGCAACCAGATAGTATTTGTACTCAACTATTTGAACATTTTGGCGTAAAATCAACTTTTATTAAAGAAGGTTTGATATTAGAAAAAATTCCTAATTTCAAATTACCTGAAAGTTTTGAATATGACTTTTCTAATTGCCCAGATATAGCGCAAACTATAGCTTGTACTTGTGCAGCTTTAGGTATTAATGCACTGCTTACAGGATTAAAAACCTTAAAAATTAAAGAAACTGACCGCCTTATTGCTTTATGCCAAGAATTAGGAAAATTTGGTATAGATTGCATTCATACGCATGAAACTTTATATGTAAAAAAAGGTATTTTAAAACAACCTACTCAAGCAATTGCTACTTATAAAGACCATAGAATGGCTATGGCTTTTGCGCCAATGGTTTTAAAAACTGGCTATTTAGAAATTGAAGATGAAAGCGTTGTTCAAAAATCTTATCCTAATTTTTGGGAAGCCTTAGCATTAGTTTTATAAAAAATAAAAACAAAATGCCATACTCCCTTTTCAAAAAAAAATATATACTATAGTGAATACTTTTGGAAGAAAATTTAGATGCTCTATTTTTGGCGAATCTCATGGTAAGGCTATAGGCATTACTTTAGATGGTGTACCTCCTGGCATTAAATTAGATATTACAGATTTTGAAGTAGATATAGCAAGAAGAAAACCTGGTGCAATAGGTACAACGCCACGCATAGAAGCAGATGAGCCTAAATTTTTGAGTGGCATATTTAATGGTTTTACTACAGGTGCACCACTCACTATTATTTTTGAAAACAATAATACAATTTCTAAAGATTATACTCAATTTCAACGTCAACCAAGACCTGGTCATGCTGATTTTGTAGCCCATCATAAATATCAAGGTTTTAATGATTATAGAGGAGGCGGACATTTTTCTGGCAGACTTACTTTACTCTTGGTTGCGGCTGGGGTTATTGCCAAAAAAATATTAGGCAGTCATATTGATATTAAAGCAAATTTAATTGAAATAGGCGGAGAAAATACAATAGAAGCAGGATTAGAAAAAGCTTTTGCAGCCAATGATAGCATAGGCGGCATAGTAGAATGTAAAGCTAAAGGTTTACCTATAGGCTGGGGAGAACCATTTTTTGATAGTATAGAAGCAGTTTTAGCGCATCTTCTATTTTCAATTCCTGCTGTAAAAGGTGTAGAATTTGGGGCTGGTTTTGCTGCTGCACGCATGTTTGGCAGCCAACATAATGATGCTATTATTAATAAAAATGGCAATACTGCTACAAATCATGCAGGTGGAATTGTAGGTGGCATTAGCAATGGCAATGAATTGATAGTACGCATAGCCATAAAACCCACTTCATCTACGCCACAAACACAAAATACATTTGATTTTGAGCAAGGAAAAGTATCGGATTTTGTAGCCAAAGGCAGACATGATATGTGTATTGCTTTGCGTGTACCTGTAGTCATGGAAGCCGTTATTGCTATGGGTTTAGCAGATTTCAAATTACTTTCTATTGTTTAAAAATAAAAATCCCTATAAGTAAATATACTTATAGGGATTTTCTATTTTAATTTAGAGCTTCTAAACCTTTATTTTTATTTTTTCTAGTATTTCTAGATTTATTCCATTTATATATAGCCACTATAATAATAGGAAACCAACCTAATAGTGGAATAAAATAACAAATCGACAAAGGAACACGCCATAAGAATCTAAAAATAGCGCCAAATCCTGTATATATTTTTATAGGCTTACCTTCTTTGCCACCTGCAAACCATTGTTTTTCGAAATCGGAAAAAGTAAATGGCCAACCCAATGGCGTATTATAAGGAAAATCTCTCCAATTAATAATCATTTTTTTAAAGAACTCTCCCATTTTAAAAGGAGCTTTACCATATTTTTCTACTGCCTCATCCAAATCTTCCTGCATTAAATTTTTGAGTTTATCGCAAGTTGCCTGAATTTCATCTTTAGTAATATCTTCAAAAGGTTTATCTATCCATTCATAAACACTATACCTTCTCCCCTTTACAAAAAACATTTTACAAGGAAAAGACAAATAAAAAGCAAAAGGAAAAAGCAAAACCAAAGTTAATGGTCCTAGTGGTAAAAAAGGAATTCCTACTTTATTAATCCATTTATTAACTAATTTAGAGGAATACATAAAAGGTGCTACATATTCTGCATTCACTGTAGAAAAAGACACAATATCTGTCTTATATTTTAAAGCCATTCGCACAAAAGAAGTAGCCAATCTCTGCAATTGATATCTTTTATCAAAACCTTTGCCTATACCAGGGACACCTTCTGGATAAATTAATAAATTTCCTCCCGAAACAGGCAAATGCATCATGGTTTCAAAGTTCAAAAATCTTGCATCTACCCCACCAGCCATTTTCCAAGCATGTAGCATAGTATAAGGATGCATTATTTTTGTTTGAGAAAGCATAGGTGCAGTTAATACTCTAAACACTTTCGAAACATCGTATTCAAATTTCTTAAACATACCACAACCAAAAACCATAGCATCCCAAGGAAAAGCCATACCTGAATGATTAGAGGCTAAAATCACAGGGTGTTTTTCATTATTTCTTTCTATAGGCTCGTCAAAACCTATAAATTCTGGTCGAAAATAACTATCCGTAATACGGTCGAAAACATAAGTATTTATAGCTCGAATAAAATTAGGATCGAAATACTCTTTATAAATATATTTATTGCGTTCTATGGCTATATCTAGCTCTTGTTTTGTATAGAGGTCTTTAGCTTGAATAGGTGTTTTTAGAGAGGATGTAGACATAATAGATTCCAAGGGCTTAATGATAGATAAATTAAAGCTAAAAATAAGGTTTGTAAATCTAACAAAATACCTTGAGATTTGTCAATAATTAGACATTTTTATATTACAAATATTATTTATTTGTTCAGCTATAAAGATTATATTCATTTAAGTTTAAATTTTTGTAAAAAGGGGATATTATTCCTTTTGTTTTAAAAAAGGTGGTGCTTTATGCCCTTTTTTATTCCTATATTTACTGTTTAAAATCTCGCTAATATCCATGCGTCTCAATTCTACTTATATTCTTAATATTGTCGTTATCCATCATCATCAAGATGCGACAGCATGGCAAGAAATTCGCAGTAATTTGCTCAAATTACACAAGCTAAACAAAGCTTATGTAATTAATATTATCAATTTTGATGATTCTGATATGAGCGAAGAAAGCTTGCAGATGTTAGATGAATTATTGCGTACTGCTGATTTGGCTTTAGTGCTCATGAGCGAGCAAAGTATTGTATCGGCATTGCTATCTTGTAGCATATTGCGAAAGGCAGTAGAAAGACAACTTTCCAATCAAAAACATTTAATTCCCATTATTTTGGAAACTTGTTGGTGGGAAGATACTATTTATCGCAATTTAGATAGTTTGCCCCATGGTGGCTTGCCTCTTTTCGAAAATCCTGCGCTTAAAGAACAATTATTTGCGCAATTGATTGAAGAAATTCAAAGTAGAATTATTCAAATTCGAGAAGAGAAAAAGGATACTGAAAATACTTATCATACAGTATTGAAAGAAGCCGACAAATTATTCGACCAAGCAGCTACCAAGCCAGAATTATTGCGCAAAGCATTGCCTTTATATAAAGAAGCCCTTACCCAATGGCGAGAAGGGTTTAGACCTATTTATAGCGTTTTGCAAAGTCGAATTAATCTTTGTGTACGTGAAATCAATTTCTATCATTATGCAGAAGCTGCCAAAAATGCTTATAAAACAGGCGATTTAGAAACAGCTTATTTCAACTGTAAAGATGCTTTAGAAATGCGTGAAGATGCAGCAATTCGAAAACTTTTCGATGAGCTTGATGCTCAAGTAAAAAGCGATGATATGCGTGCTTTACGCGAGCCTTTCGATAGACATATGAAACGTGGCAATGATTATTTTCTCAATATGCAATGGGAAGAAGCCAAAACTGAATATAGTCAAGCTTTAGATTTTTTTGAAGAGGGATTCACGCCCACTAAAGAAGCCATAGTTTATAAAATAGATACTTGTAGAAGAGAAGCTACTTTAGAAAATGCTATGCGCAAAGTAAAAATCTATTATGCTATACAGGATTATTCTCGTATAGTAGACACGCTTACAGAGGCTTTACGCACTATCAATAAAGATGCTTATGAATACATAGACCATGTTATGCGACTGATTCGACATGTAGAACAAGCTGAAGCTTATTATGATGCTGCCACACAACGCTGGGGCTATTATAATAAGAAAACTCAAGACATTATTATTGCACCCAAATACAATGCAGCCTTTTCTTTTAGTGAAAATCTAGCAGGCGTAAAAAAATGGGAAAAATGGGGCTTTATTGATGTTGAAGGCAATGAAGTTATTCCTTTTATTTATGATTTTGTTGGACACTTTAAAATGGGCGTCGCAGAAGTAGTAAAGGGCAAAGATATGTATTATATTAACCACCGTGGCGATAGAGTTGCGGAACCAGAATTTAAAAAATTGGGTTAACTATTCTCTTCTTTTTTTATTAATACTCACACTTTATTTATTAGTTTCTTATGATACGCCTCCACGACAAAGAATTTGTTCCATTCATGAGCAATGCTCAAATTAGCCAGCGATTGGATGAAATTTGTGCAGAATTGAATCTTAAATACAAAGACAATGAACAAGCTCCTTTGTTTATTGCCATTTTGAATGGCTCTTTTATGATTGCTAGCGATGTAATGCAGCGTATGCAAGTACAAAGCGAAATTTCTTTTATCAAATTAAAATCTTATGTAGGTACTTACACTACAGGGCAAGTCACTACAGCTATTGGTTTGGATGAAGAAAAGGTAAAAGGTAGAGATATTATTATATTGGAGGACATTGTAGATACTGGAACTACTTTGAGTCAATTTTTACCGACTTTATATGCTATGGGTCCTAAATCTGTTTGTGTAGTAACTTTATTGCTCAAACCTGAAGCTTTAAAACATCCTGATTTGCAAATGGACTATATAGGTTTCGAAATTGAGAATAAATTTATTGTAGGTTATGGTTTAGACTATAATGGTTTAGGTCGTCAATACAAAGATATTTATCAACTAAAAGCATAAGACTTGCTTTATACAATTAATGCAAGTAACTTTTCAAAAAAACAAAAGCAATACTCCCTTTCTCAAAAAAAGAAGTATTGCTTTTTTATTTATAATCAATAATGATTAGTCGCATTTACCATCTGGTTTACAAGACTGACCATCAATTACTTTCAATTTTGGTTTATCGGCATTTGCTTTTTCCCATTCTGCATAAGCGCCTTGTAAAGTTTGTTTGAAAACATCTACAGGTTGTGCACCATTGATGCCATATTTGCCATCAACTACAAAAAAAGGAACACCCCCAATGCCATATTCTTGCGCTTGTTTTAAATCGGCTTTCAATTTATCAGCATAAGTTTTATCGGTTAAAGCAGCTTTTACTTCTTCTGCCGTAAGCCCTACTTCTTTGCCCAATTCGATTAAAGTAGCTTCATGCTCTAAATCTTTGCCATCCATGAAATAAGCTTTCAATAAGCGTTCTTTCATAGCATCGCCCAAGCCTTTTTCTTTAGCTTTTTGCAAAAGCAAATGCGCTTGTTCTGTATTAGCATTAATTGCTATATCGAAATTATAATTCAAACCTGCTTTTTGCGCCATAGTATTCACTTGATCAAACATTTGTTTGGCTTGTGCTACAGGAATACCTTTCTTTTCGGCGAAAGATTCATAACTTTTTTTCGATTTGCTAGCTTGATCATAATCTGCTTCAGGGTCTAACTGAAAACTACGCCAAACTAATTCAATTTTATCGCTCAAACCCGTTTCGGCTAAAGCTTTTTCATAATGTCTTTTTCCTATATAACAAAAAGGACATACAATATCTGACCAAACTTCTATTTTCATTTTTTCAGTGCTAATTTTAGTATTTTCTAGAATATCTACTGCCGAAGCAGTGCTTGAGGTGCTTAATGCACTTGTAGTAGGCAACTGATGATTGGCTGTAGATTGCGCACAAGAAGAAAATCCTATGCTTGCCAATAAACATAAACCCACTAAACCAGCATATAATTTCATAAGCAAGTTTTTTTAAAAAGAATAAGCATTTTAATAGGCAAAAGGGCAACTGCTGCCTTTTCAAGGCATCATCGGGCTATACGCTCCAGCCCTTACGGGCGTCCGCTGCTATCCCTGTTGCATTTTCTTCCCTTAAAAATAAGGGTTCGAAATATAAAACAATAGCCTTTTGCATAAGTTTATAAAAAAATATAAAGCATAGGGCTTTTCTTTTATAAAAACGCTTCAAATTCTAAAGGCAATAAAGCATTTTCTACTGCTTTTTGAGTAAAATGATATCTACCCCCACTGCAAAAGCCTAATTCTTCCCAATCCACCGCATTGAGCATAATACATAAAGCTTCCAAATCTATGGCTTGATTTTTAGGAAATAAAGCTAATACTGTGCCATCATAATTCTTACAATCATGTATAAAAAATGGCGTTTTACTTCTTGTTCTATTATTCACATAAATGCGTTTTTCTGCACTAACATAATGCGAACGTCCCCACATCCACCAATTCACTTCCGAAAAAACACGCACTTTTCTTGCCATCAATCGCTTTTTATAAGGCAATAAATAATCTAGTTTCGTATTATAAATCATTCTTTTAGTGCTACCATCATAGACTGTTTGCGAGCCTACAAAGTCCATATTGCCTAGTGCTTCATGCTGAAAAACTTTATCCAAGCCGCTCACTGCGCCAACACGCACCTGAAAAATATCTTTTAAAACTATAGGATATTGATTTTTAAGAAAAAGAAGCTGACCATTTTGGCAAATAAAATGTTTATTATCATGCGTTTTACGCGCAAAATCCCCTTTCACAAATCTAAAAATTACACATTGAGGTGTTTTTCCATCAAAAACTTTTTCCTCCGTCAAATCTATTAAATGTGTAATAGTACCTTGTGCATAAATAAATTCATTCATTTTAGCACTTGCTGTAGCTTTCAAAAATAATCTCGGTACAATAAAAATTAATTCTCCACCTTCATTCAAATGCTCAATACATTTTACAATAAAGAATAGATACAAATTGCTACGAGCATCAAAAAATTCTTTGTAAGGATTTAATTTAGCTTTTGTACTTTTGAGTATATCTTGATAACGGACATAAGGCGGATTACCAATAATGGTATCAAATTTGTTTTGGGTTGGATAATCAAAAAAGTCTATATTCAGACTTGTATTGTGAGCATATTGGGCATCAATTTCTATACTCACACAATTTTCTATTAGTTTTGAGAAAGCGCCATTACCACTAGATGGTTCTAAAACAGAGCCAAAATTCTGGCGCAAAGCAAGCATTCTCTCCACCATAGACTTTGGGGTAAAAACTTGCCCTAAATTGTCTACATCGTACATAAGGATATCTAGTTTGAGTTTTCAATTCAAAATAGTCCTTAACATCGCACTTGGAGCATATAGGTTTAATATAAAAAAAAGATACAGGTTTAATATACAGTTATTTTTGCGTATGCTAAGTTCTTTTCAAATGTCCTATCAAAATCAGGGTTTTTGAGTTTTACTTAAAAAAAATAATAAACTATATATTGTGCACAACTTTTTCACTTTTTCAACATAGTCATTATATATCATGCTAATGAATACTCAAGGAATCGTTATACGTTCTATTAAATACGGAGAAAGCAGTCTAATTTGTGATATCTACACGCGCCAATGGGGCATGCGAAGTTATATTATCCATGGTGTACGACAAGCCAAATCAAAAGTTTCTTATTTACTCCTAAGACCTTATGCGCTTATCGATTTAATTGTTTATCACAATGAAGAAAAAAAACTCAACAACATTAAAGAAGTAAAAGCTAGTTATATTTACGAACGACTTCCCTTCTCTGTCAAACATGGTGCTATTGCGCTATTTATGTGCGAATTATTGCAAAAAACCTTAAGAGAAATGGAAGCGAGTGAAGCATTATTCACCTTTCTACAAAAGAGTTTTCAACTTTTAGACCAAAAAGAACAAATTGCTTCTAGTTTTTATCTCATTTTTATGGCACAACTTACCTATTATTTGGGTTTTGGACCAGATGTTCAAAGCTTTCTACCAAATAGTAATTTCGATTATAAAAATGGTGTTTTTGTGCAAATCAATCATAGTCCTG
>X137_Gaur__coassemble_53_pt1 | contig 46845 bp, 38 predicted proteins | sample X137_Gaur__metabat2_high_PE_006 | metagenome-assembled genome bin X137_Gaur | reverse complement strand
AGGTGACGAAGAAGAATTTGATTTCAACTTTGAAGCTACTGAAGGTGACGAAGAAACTTTTGATTTTGCACCAGATGAAGAAGAATTTGTTTTCGATTTTGAAGATGATAGCATAGAACGCGAGCCAACAGCAGATGAATTTGAATTCCCTGATGAAGAACCTTCTAGCGAAGAAATTGATTGGGAAGCAGACTTTGAGCCTTATTTCTTCGATGAAGAAGTTGACTTAGATTTAGACTTCAACTTTGAAGAAGAAGAAAATAACGATATTGCCTAAGCATTTTCTCTCCAACTTACATTTTATAAAAATCCTTTCATAAATTATAATATTATGTTTGCAGGTCATAATTTTTATACTGCTGATGTGGCTAATGTAAATTTCCACTTGCTTTTTGCAGCTAAATCATCAAACTCAAATGACCATGTTCAAATGCTTGGACCTGGTGATGATGATGAAGACTTTTCTAAAGAAATTGAAGAAGACTTCAACTCTTTCTTTGAAGATGAAGAAGAAGATTTCGTTGATACTTGGGAAGAAAATGAAGATGATAAAGAATGGGAATTAGAAGAAGAATGGGACGTTGATGAAGATGAAGATTGGAGTCAAGGTTGGGATGTTGAAGAGGACTAAATAATACTCTACTCAGCCATTTACTTTTAGAATTCTAAATAATAAAAGAGCGTATTCTAAATTAAAAGAGTACGCTCTTATTTTAATTATTTAAGTCATTGATTTTATAGTACTTTATGTCGATTTTTCAGTTCAAACAATTTACCATTGCACAAGACCAATGCGCCATGAAAATTAACACAGATAGTGTACTTTTGGCAGCATGGGCTAGCCCAATTCCTGAGCCTCAATATATTTTAGATATAGGGACTGGTACTGGTGTTTTAGCTTTGATGATGGCACAAAGATTTCCTAATGCGCAAATTATCGGCATAGAAATAGAAGAAAACACCGCTAAACAAGCTGCTGAAAATGCGGCTCAATCGCCTTTTAGCCATAGAGTAAAGATTTTACATATTTCTTTACAAGATTTTGCGGCTTTATCAGAGTATCAAAATCAATTTGATTGTATTATTTGCAATCCACCTTATTTCAATGTTAAAAGTCATCTTTTAGCCCATGAAAATAATTATGCTCGACAAATAGCCAGAGCTACACTTACCCTTACATTTGATGTTTTATTAACATTAAGTAAGTCACTTCTAACTAAAAATAGTAATGCTTTTTTTGTCCTTCCTGCCACAGCAGATCAAGAGTTTCAAAATAGTATAAAAATGGCTGATTTTCATATTCATACTTTATGCAAAGTACAGCCCAATCCCAACAAAAATGCCAATCGCTTTTTGTATCATTTACATACACAAACACAAACAATGCAAGAAACAGCTTTGTGTATTCAACAGCTGACGCAAACTCAAAATAAGCATCTTTCTTATACAGCAGAATATGCCACTTTATTAAAAGATTTTTTGCTTATTTTCTAATATAAAATTCATGTGGGCGTGCCCAGCGGCAATGCCGCTGGTCGGGCTATACATTTCAGCCCTTTGGGCTTCCATTACTATCCCTCACGCAAATAAGATTTCTTTTATCTCTCCACCAATTTACATCTTTATATGCGCTTTATTGCTTCTTTTATTCTTCTCTTTTGCCTATTATCTAGCATAGAGATACAAGCTCAAAACAAAAAAAATAATGCTGAACCTATAGCTACTCTTACGCTTAAACTTAATGCTACAAGAGAAGTACGTCAAATGTTAGGTTATGATAGTATTTATAATGCTCTAGAACCTAAAGTAAAGGCTTTGTATATGGATAGAAACGGACAATATCATGTAAGTTATACTTATATTCCTACTTATAATGAAGATAAACGTTATTGGTATTGGGATCGTTTGCCTTATGGTATTTGTGTATTGGAAGTGGATAATCCTGCCTTTGGATTAATTCGAGATACTATGGTTTTTAAAAATCCACAAGAAAATAAATCTAGGAATTTAGAACCTAATCCACCTTTATATACTTATCAAAATAATGAACGTATAGATTATTTGTGTGGTGCGCTACGTTTCAATAATACATTAATGGTACATTTTGAAAGTGGAGACCCTATTAAAAATAGAGAAGATTTAGGCAAATTACTACCTGAGGCTTTGCGCATTCAAAAAACGGTGGAAGCCAATGTATTTTATGTTACTGTACCTACATTAGTAGAGCGCACAACTAATGAATTATTGGAAGAAAAACGTATTAATAGAAAGAAAGGACATGAACCTATTTATATAGGAGCAAGATTGACAGAATATATTGAAAAAATAAAAAAGGAATTACCTAAAGTAAAATATATCAATCCTACTTTCTATGATAATAAACCTATAGAAGATAAAATGTATGCACCTAATAAAATCAAAAAAAGCGACAAATTGGTGCGTAAGGAAATAATGGATTTAAGCTATTAAAACCATACTCCCTTTTTCAAAAAAAAATAAAATATGGCAAATAATCCTTCTTATAAAAAGAAAATAGTCATACTTACTGGTGCTGGCATTAGTGCAGAAAGTGGTATTGCTACTTTTAGAGATAGTAATGGACTTTGGGAAGGGCATGATGTTATGGCTGTAGCTTCGCCTAGTGGTTGGCAAAAAAATCGTGCTTTGGTACTAGATTTTTATAATCAACGACGCAGACAATTGCTTAATGTAATGCCCAATAAAGCACATTTTCTTTTAGCTGATTTGCAAGCAAATTATGATATAGAAATTATTACACAAAATGTAGATGATTTGCATGAAAGAGCTGGTAGTGAAAAAGTTTTACATTTACATGGCGAATTATTAAGTGCTCGTTCTTGTCAAAGAGCGCATTTAAAATATCGTTGGAAAAAGGATATTTTGATTGGCGATAAAGCTGAAGATGGTGCCCAATTACGTCCTGATATTGTTTGGTTTGGCGAAGATGTTCCTGCTTTTGAAAAAGCTGTAAAAATTGCTGCTCAAGCGGATATTTTTGTAGTTATAGGTACTTCTTTACAAGTTTATCCAGCCGCTAGTTTAATGCAATATATTTCTCAACAATGCCTCCTATATTATATAGACCCCCATGCTGAAAAATCTGCTTTAAAAAATGCCATCTGTATTGCTGACGTTGCCACTACAGGGGTAGAAAAATTTATTCATACTTATTTACACTAAACTTTACAATCACTCAAAATTCATTCTCAACAAAAAATTATGGCTGCACATGTAAACACTCCACTAACACTTGGACGCTTAGCTAAAAATATTTTTTATTTTTTCATTGCCATTACCTTTGCTACTTTAGGCTTAGAAGCTTTCATTGTACCGAATGGTTCTATTGATGGTGGTGTTGTAGGTATTTCTCTTTTATGCAAACAAGTTTTAGGTTTTCCTTTAGAATTTGGTTTAGTACTATTCAACTTGCCTTTTATTATATTAGGTTATAAAGTAGTTTCGCCTACTTTTGCTGTTAAATCTTTAATTTGTATTGCTGCCTTATCCTTTGCTTTAAGCTTCGTACATTTTGATGTTTTAACAGATGATAAACTATTAGCTGCTGTATTTGGTGGTTTTTTAGTTGGTGCTGGCGTAGGCTTTGCAATTCGTGGTGGAGGCGTATTAGATGGCACTGAAATTTTAGCCATTTATTTAGAAAGAAAAACAGGTTTAGGATTAGGGGATATTGTATTGGTTATCAATATAATCATCTTTGCGGTAGCAGGTATTTATATGGGTTTAGAGCCTGCTTTATATTCTGTACTTACTTATTTTGCAGCGGCAAAAGCAATTGATTTTGTAGTACATGGTTTAGAAGAATATAACACTATTACTATTATTTCTAATGAGTATGAAAAAATCAAGGATGAACTTATTCATGAAATGGGACAAAGTGTAACTATGTATTTAGGTAAAAGTGGTTATTCTGGTCGTGAAATTTATATAATTAAAACAGTAGTTACTCGTTTAAAAATCACTACAGTAAAAGATGCTGTATTAGCTATAGATCCTAAAGCTTTAATTTCTGTTAGTCAAGTAGATGCTGTACAAGGTGGCAATGTAGCCAAAAATGGAGCACACTAATAAAAAACAAAGCATTTAAGCACAAAAAAGCATTAGATAATAGGTTGTTATCTAATGCTTTTTTTTATTTTTGTTAGTGAGGTCGCAAAGAGTATATAATTCTAAAAATAGTTGATTCTTTGCTTGCCATAGTTGCTTTATCGCTCCAAAAATACAATAATACAGGTTTATTCTCATATACTGTATAAAGGCGTAATACTTGCAAATTAGCATCTTCTTGCCAATGCGATATACTCATTTCATACTCGAAATATGAGGTTTTCAATACACTATGCTGATTATTTTCCGCATAATGATACCCCCAAACTTCTTGTTCTTTCAAATTAATATTGGCATGGGCTGTACTACTAGTAAAAATGACCATATTAATGCCATCTTTTAAAGAAGAATTGAGCGTACCAGCTGCACAATGGCAAGCCTTTTCGTTCATTACACCACCTACAAACCAACTTCTAGGAATATCATAAACAAGATTTAGAGCATCTTGTCTTAATACTTTCCATTCTTGTGCATAAAGCGCAAAACTACTTAAGCAAAAAGTCAAAAGCAGGAGTTTTATTTTTTTTCTTGACCAAATCATAGTGCAAGTCTTTATTTCTGTATATTTTAGCCTAATATTTAAAAAAGTAAATTAGTTATGTCTAAAAAAGATAAGCATCAAGAACCTACTTCTTATGAAGCGGCTTATGATGAAGCACAAAAATTAATTGCTGCTTTAGAAAATGCCAATACTACTTTGCAAGAATTGGGCGAATATACACAACGTATTGAGTATTTACTCCAATATTGTGAAGCACAATTATTAACAATTCAAAAGCCAAAGAAATAAGGCTTAAATATAACAATACTTTTTCATTTTAAATAGGGATATTATAAGAATGGATACAATTACCGCTTATGAAAAGCACTTAAGCCAATGTCGCCATATTTTTCAGCAAAAAACTGTAGATTATGGTACAGCATGGCGTGTGTTGCGCTTGCGTTCGCTTACTGACCAACTTTTTATCAAAGCTAAACGCATTCGTAGCATAGAAGAAAAAGGCGAACAAAAAATTAATGAAGGTATTGATGGCGAATATATTGCTTTAGTCAATTATAGTATTATGGCATTAATTCAAATGGATTTGCCACAAGATGAAAATTGGGATTTGCCAGTAGAAAAAGCTGTAGCAGCTTATGACCATTGGGCAGAAAAAACCAAAGCATTAATGATAGCTAAAAATCATGACTATGGGGAAGCTTGGCGAGATATGCGCATTAGCTCTCTTACAGATTTAATTTTAATGAAGCTTTTACGCATTAAACAAATTGAAGATCAAAAAGGTAAAACTTTAATTTCTGAAGGTGTAGATGCTAATTATCAAGATATTATTAATTATGCCCTTTTTGCACTTATACGCTTAGAGGAAAATAAGGCTTAAAAAGCTTATCAATAATCCCCTTTTATCTCAATATTTCTCCTTTCTAATTTATTTTAAATTATGACAATCTATACGCTGATTTTATATCTATTTATTGCGGCAGTGGCTATGTTATTGACGCTTGGATATGGTCACTCTAAATTAAAAAAACATAGTGTTTACCATCCTGTTGCTTGGTTTATTCAATATTTCCTTAGTGCTTTAATGTTAGTTTCTGGCTTAGTAAAAGCTTTAGACCCATTAGGTACTGCTTATAAAATGAAAGACTACTTTATTGAATTTGGTCAACAAGGTTTGCCTTTCATGGATTTAATGATTAAAATGGCGCTTCCTTTTGCCCTCTTTACAATTATTTTTGAATTGGTTGTAGGACTTTGTTTATTGGTTGGTGTTGGTGGTAAGAAAACTTTATGGGCTAATTTAGGCATGATGGTTTTCTTTACTGTATTGACAGGCTTCAATTATTTAACAGGTTTTACCCCTAAAGCTATGGATAATCAAGCCGCAGTAAGCCTTATAGAATTTAGCAAATGGGCTGCTTTCAATGAAGCTAATATTCGCATTACAGATTGTGGCTGTTTTGGTGATTTCTTAAAATTAAAACCTGTAGAAACTTTCGTTAAAGATATTTTCTTCACTATTCTTTCTATTATTTTACTAGGTATGTCTTTCAAAATAAAAGAATTATTACCTGATAATAAAAATATTAGAAAGGCTTATGTAGTATTAGCCACTTTAGTTAGTACTTTATTTTGCTTTATGAATTTCTACTTTAATGAGCCTATGGTAGATTTCCGCCCTTTCAAAGAAGGAACAAATATACCTGAAGCTATAGCAGCTTGCGAAGCTAATTCGCCTAAAGTAGAAATGATTTTTGTTTATAAGAATAATGCTAGTGGAGAAATAGCTCAATTTGATGCTAAATCATTGCCCAACCATTCTGAATGGACTTATCAAACACGTATAGATAAGGTCTTAGACCCAGGTTGTGATTCTAAAATTAAAGAATTAAAACAATTCCCTGAAATTTTAGATTATAAGGCTTATGATGATTTAAAAGCTTCTGAAGGTTATGCGCTTTTAGTAATTTCTAGCGAACCTACAAAAGGCGACAAAAATGCTTTCAAAAAAATTGCTAATTTAGCTCATGAAGCAGCCAAATTAAATATTCCTTCTTATGGTTTATATTACAATATAGAAGATGCTAATAATGATGGTAGTCGTGAAGATGATTTGGATAAATTCCGTCATGAATTACAATTGCCTATAGATTTCCGTTTTGGCGATGAAAAATTAGTATTAACCATTAGCCGTGCCAACCCAGGTTTACTTTTAATTAAAGATGGTGTTATTGTAAAAAAATTCCATCATAAACATATACCTAATGATTTCAATAGCCTTAAAGCTGCACAATAATCATTAAAATAAAAATTGCTAAAAAGCTAGATTATAGTTTACTATAATTTAGCTTTTTTTTATAAAGCTAAAACCATACTCCCTTTCCAAAAAAATAAAACTCATTGAGCATATCTTTGTTATTCTGAAAAAAAGAATTACTATTTACAATATAAAAACTATATCAATTTATGCGTATTTTATGCATGGCATTTGCTGCCTTATTTATTTTAAATTCTTGCCAAAACGATAAAAAATCTAGCTTACCTTTTTATGGTGAAAGGAGCATTGTAAAAAATGCTGATGGTTCTATTGATTCTCTGCCTCCTAAAATTAGAGACTTCTCTTTTATCAATCAAAATGGCGATACTATTACCAATAAAATGACTGATGGTAAAGTTTATATTTCAGATTTTTTCTTTACATCATGTCCTACTATTTGTCCTAAAGTAAAGAAAGAAATGTTACGTGTTTATGAAGCATATAAAGACAATCCTAATTTTGTAATTTTGTCGCATTCTATAGATACAAAACATGATACTGTAGCACGCTTGGCTTGGTATGCAGGCAAGTTGGGGATTCCTGTAGAAAACACTTCATGGCATTTGCTTACTGGCGATAAAGATGGTATTTATGCTATTGCCTATGATTACTTGCTTTCAGCCTTAGAAGATGATGAAGCAGAAGGTGGTTATGACCATAGTGGCGCTATGACTTTAGTAGATAAAAACCGACATATTCGTGGCATTTATGATGGTTTAGAACCAGCAAAAGTGGACCAATTAATTAAAGATATTGCCATTCTTTTGGCAGAATAAAAGCCTTATTCCCTTTTCAAAAAATTATAATCTTATGTTATATACCGACCAATTATTCAGACCAATTGAAGTTAAAAATAAACCTCAACGTATTATTTCTACAGTACCTTCACAAACCGAATTATTAGTAGATTTAGGCTTAGAAGAATACTTGGTCGGTATTACTAAATTTTGCATTCATCCAGCTCATTTAAAAAAGAATAAAAATATTATCGGAGGAACTAAAAATCTTAACTTAGAGAAAATTCGTAGTTTAAATCCTGATTTAATCATAGCCAATAAAGAAGAAAATACGCAAAGCGAAATTGAAGCCTTAGCCCAAGAATTTCCAGTTTATATTAGTGATATTTTTAATTTGCAAGACGCAGTTCAAATGATAATGCAAATAGGAGAAATTTGCCAAGCTAGTCTTGAAGCCAAAAATTTAATTCAAATTATAAAAAGGGAATTCGGCAATTGGAATTTAGTAAAAAAGAAAAAAGTATTTTCTGCTGCTTACTTTATATGGCGCGAACCTTATATGCTAGCAACAAAAAATACTTTTATAGATAATATGTTGTTGAAGGCTGGTTTTGTCAATGCTTTTTCAAATTTTGAACGCTATCCCATAATAAGCGCAGCAGACTTAAAAGCAGCCAATCCAGATGTAATTTTATTGTCTTCAGAACCTTATCCTTTTAAAGAAAAACATAGAGCAGAATTTCAAAATATTTGTCCAAATGCTCATATACAAATTGTAGATGGAGAAATGTTTTCTTGGTATGGTTCTAGATTGCAATATACGGCACAATATTTTCAACAATTACAGCACCTACTTTTTAATTTAGAATAAATAATTGCGTAATAAAATATTCGCCTTTTTCATTATGTGCAACACCAATGCCTGTTGTCGTAAAATCGCCTTCTATATTTTTGCAATGTGCTGGACTATTGAGCCATGTATCTAGAATTTTTTCAGGATTTGGACGTGATTGTGCTATATTGGCAGCCACTGCTCTAGCGCCCAAATTTTTAGCCAAAGTCATTAATTCCTCTTTCAAGCCATCATATCCCAAAGCAATTTTGCCTTGTGCCATACGCTCGCTATGACGTTTTGCAGCTTGCACTACATCTATATGACTTTGCAATGCATTTGTCTTATTTTCTTGGCGATAATCATTGATAAAATGCAATAATTCCACTGCCAAATAATCATCAGTCATTTCTACCTCATTGGTCATAGTACCTTCTTCTAAAGCAGCAAAAATTTGTGTAAAGACATTTCTACCTTCACTGTCTTGAACTATGCCTATACCAGTATGTGTATATGCGCCTTCTATATTTTGACGATGTCCTGTAGAATCTAACCAACTTTGCACTAGTAATTCGGCAGTTTCTTGTCCATAAGCTACATTTTCAGCCACAGTAATAGCATCTAAAAGCGTCATTACTTGCGCCGCTCTTTGTTGAAAGCCATCATGTCCTATGCCAACTTTTCCGCTAGCCATTGCTTTGCTATGCGCCATAGCTATTTCATTAATTTGCGACAAACCCGTTAGAGGTGGCAATGCGTTAGAAGTTCTATGTTGATTAATAAGTGCTAATATTTTTGCTTGTAAAGGGGCTAATGTTTCCATGCGCAATGACTCAATATTATAAGATTTAAAAGGCAATTTTTTTTGGGAAAGGGAGTATGGTTTTTTGGTTTATTTTTGTTCTTCTTGTGCATTATTTTCAGCTATACTATCCGTAGATTGATAGGCAGTTTTTTCTGCTTTAGGCTCTTCAGGAAAAAATCTTTTATGGAAAATTAATAATAAACCTACACCTATACTAATAGCTGTATCTGCTATATTAAAAATAGGTTCAAAAAATCTAAAAGGTTGCTCCATAAAAGGCAATTTAATTTCGAAAAGCGGGAAGTATAACATATCCACTACTCTACCATGTAAAAATGGTGCATAACCTTCACCAAAAGGCGTCATTACAGCAGGTTGTAAAGGAGTACTTTCCGAAAAAATCAAACCATAAAAGGCACAGTCTATAATATTTCCTAATGCGCCTGCCAAAATTAAAGTTATAGTAGATAAAAATAATATTGATTTACCTTCTTTAATCCAACGCCACAAGAAATAAGCAATACCACTACAAGCAATAATACGGAAAACGCTTAAAGCTAATTTACCATAAGAACCGCCCAATTCCATACCAAAAGCCATACCTGGATTTTCGGTAAAATAAATTCTAAACCAAGATTGTCCAAAAACTAAAAAGCTATCGCCCATAGGCATATTCAGCTTTATCCAGATTTTTGACCATTGGTCAATTACTAAAATAAGGATGAGTAAGCTCCAAACATAAAGGGAACGTTTCACTGATATATATTTTATAAGGTCTGAAAATTTGATTCGTATTTAGGCAAAGTTAAGTTGCAAAGCTTATATTTTAAAATTTTTATGCTTAAGGATTTCCTAATTCCCCTTCAAAAAGCCGCCTTTTTATAAAAAAAGTTGAGTAAAAGCTAAAATATTCGCAAGAAATAAAAAGCGAGTTGGACAAATTACAAGAATTATATTAGTTTTGCTAAACTAAAATCAAAATATAGTTTAAATCTACTGATTTTTGCATAAGGAAATAAAATATCATTTGCCCGAATAATTTGCTTATTTGGCTAAAAAATGTTTCTTTTGTGCATACTTTCAGACAAATCATAAATCTAAAGATATAATATAATGGCAAGAATCATACGTTTGCGTGAATCTTTACGCGAAGCGATGCAAGAAGAAATGCGTCGCGATGAGCGTGTTCTACTCCTTGGTGAAGAAGTTGCTCAATACAATGGCGCATATAAAGTGAGTCAAGGTCTTTTAGACGAGTTTGGCGCACGTCGTGTTATTGATACACCTATTGCAGAGCTTGGCTTTGCAGCCATTGGTGTAGGTGCTGCTACTGCAGGTCTTAGACCAATTGTAGAATTCATGACTTGGAACTTTGCTGTATTAGCATTTGACCAAATCGTAAACCACGCTGCAAAAACACTTTCTATGTCTGCTGGACAATTCACTTGTCCAATTGTATTTAGAGGTCCATCAGGCTCTGCTGGTCAATTAGGTCAACAACACTCTCAAACTTTTGAAAGTTGGATGGCAAATGTACCGGGCTTAAAAGTAATCTCTACTTGCAATCCTTATGATGCAAAAGGTCTTTTAAAATCTGCAATTCGTGATAATAACCCAGTTTGTTTCATGGAATCAGAGGTGGCTTATTCAGATGAAGGTGAAGTACCTGAAGAAGAATACTTAATTCCAATTGGTTTAGCAGATGTAAAACGTGAAGGTACAGATGTAACTTTCGTTGCTTACAATAAATTAGTAAAAACAGCATTATTAGCAGCTGAAGAATTAGCAAAAGAAGGTATTTCTGCTGAAGTAATCGACTTACGCACAATTCGTCCATTAGATGAAGCAACTATTATTCGTTCTGTAAAGAAAACAAATAGATTAGTAGTTATTGACGAATCATGGCCATTTGCTGGCGTTTCTTCTGAAATTGCTTATCGTGTACAAAAACATGCATTTGATTATTTAGATGCGCCTGTAACACGCGTAAATGGTACAGATACATCAGTACCTTATGCTGCTCCATTGGTAGAAGCATTCTTACCTAATGTTAAAAAAATCGTTCAAGCTGCAAAAAGCGTTTTATATAAATAAAAACCTTTTAAATTTTACTTTCTAAACATATGCTTCACCTACGTGTTTATCTTAGTGCATTTTTATCTTGCGCTATAATGATAGGATTTTCTGCTTGTCGTAAACGTCCGCTTACACCAGAAGAGATTCTTCAAAATGGAACTTGGATTATTCATAATGTGAATGATTTACAACCACGTTATGGTAGCAGCCAAAGCATTAAGAATGCTTATATGTTGTTTGACCCTAACGGGACTTTTACTGGTCAAGTAGGCACAGAAGTAAGCACAGGCAAATGGAGTCTAAATGCAGAAAAAACACATATACACCTTATAGGTGATACTATATATGCCAATGGTCTCACTTTTAATGATTCGTTAGAATTTAATTTTCCAAATGAGCGTACTTTGGTTATTAAAAATAAAGGATATCATATGGAATTTAGAAAATAAAATTCAGCTTTAATTAAATTATACTTAAAACAGCTTTCTTCACAGAAAGCTGTTTTTTTTTGTATCTTTGCAGCGCAAAACTATTATACTTAATAGCCTTTCATGATATGTCAACATTAAGAAACAATAAAATAAAAATCGGTATTCTCATGGGTGGTAGCTCAAGAGAAAGAGAAATTTCCTTTGCAGGAGGTCGTACCGTTTATGATAATTTAAATAAAGACCTATTTGAAGCTATTCCTATTTTTATAGATAGCTTGGGCAACTTCATTTTATTAGATTGGGAATACTTGTATAAAGGGACAATTCGCGATTTTTATCCGCCAGCTGATTTAAGCGCCCCTTATGCCGATGGATTCCAACTTTATATAGAAAGCTTAAGCCATATCCCCTTTCCCATAATCGAAGAAATGATTAATGCTATAGGGGTAAAAATTAGCCTTTCCGAATTATCGAATCTTATAGATTTTGCCTTCCTTACTTTACATGGTAGCGATGGCGAAGATGGTCGTATTCAGGGTTTATTAGAAACTTTGCGTATTCCATATACGGGTTCTGGTATTCGTGCAAGTAGTATTGGTATTGATAAGGCTTATCAGAAAAAATTGATGGAAGTAGGCGGCTTTGCTGTACCGAAAATGCAATTAATTTATCGTCAAGCATGGCTTAAAAGTACAGACAAATCTACTTTTATAGCGCAAGCTGAAGCTTTATTCGAGCATTATCCTATAGTAGTACGTCCAGCCAATCAGGGGTCTTCTATTGGGGTAAGTATAGCAAAAGATGCTAAAGCACTATTGGAAAGTATTGAAAAAGCCTTTTTTATAGAGCATATTCAGGCTAATACTTGGAATGCTTTAAGTGCGCAAGGTAAGCACCAATTTTTATTTAATTTTGCCGATATTCGCACAGGTTTAGGCTTCCCTATTAAAGGAGCTGGTACTACGATTTACACGCCAAGCGAATTTTCAAAATTTTTAGATGACTATTTCCAAACACATAGCTCAATTACTGTAGAGGCTTTAAATAGTGAACAAATTGTAGTATTGGAATCTTTTATTAAGGGTAAAGAATTCTCTTGCGTTGTAGTACAAGATATTGATGGTACACCAATTGCTTTGCCACCAACGGAAATTATCAAAGGCGATTATGTTTTTGATTATCGTTCTAAATACTTAGCAGGTTTGGCAAGAAAGGTAACGCCTATTAATTTGCCTAGCCAAGACATAGAGAAAATTAGAAAAGAATGTGTAAAACTTTTCGAATATTTAAGCTTTAATGTTTATGCCCGTATTGATGGTTTTATACAAGCAGATGGCACTATTTTCCTCAATGACCCGAATACAACTTCAGGTATGTTGCCTTCTTCTTTCTTCTTCCATCAAGCAGCAGAAATAGGCTTGAATCCTTCTCAATTCTTGACTTATATTATTTATGCTTCTTTACAACAACGTATTCTTACAGATACACAATTGGAGCGTTATGATGCCCTTTTCCAAAAATTAGAAAATAACCTAGAAAGCCTAAAAGCTAATCCTATAAGCAAGAAAAAAGTAGCTGTATTTTTAGGTGGTTACTCTTCAGAAAGACATATTTCTGTAGAAAGTGGTCGTAATATTTACGAAAAGTTATCTTCTTCTACAGCATATACTGCTATTCCTATTTTCGTTGCTAAAGATGAAATTAAAGGACATGCTTTATATACTTTACCTATTAACCTTTTATTGAAAGATAATGCAGATGATATTAAAGATAAAATCATGAATTTTTCTACTCATCCCATTATTAATACTATTCAACAAGAGGCTAAAGGTATTACAGAACATTTCGCCAATATAGAGCAGCTTTTTGCACCTAAAGAGATTTCTTATGCTACATTGAAAGAGATGGTTGATATGGTTTTCATTGCCTTGCATGGTCGCCCAGGTGAAGATGGTGATGTACAAGCACGTTTGGAGCAACTTAGAATTCCTTTCAATGGTTCTACGGCTGCTTCTGCTCAAATTACAATTAACAAATACGAAACTTTACAAAGATTGCGCCAAGCAGGTTTCCCAACAGCCAATCAATTTGTAGCTACTAAAGCTAGTTTCGATGCAGATAAACATGCCACTATACAAAATATTGAAAGTTTATTCTCTTATCCTTTCATTGCTAAACCTATAGATGATGGTTGTAGTTCTGCTGTTAAAGTAATTCATTCTCGTTCTCAATTAGATGCTTTCCTTACGCTTATGTTCAGAAATGAAGAATTTATGAATGAAGAAGCAGCATTAACCTTGAAGCTAAAATTAAACGAAGAATTTCCGCATAAAAACACTGTACTTATAGAAACATTAATTGCTAAAGAAGATGCTGCTCATTTCTTAGAAATTACAGGTGGATTGCTTACGCATTTTGATGAGAAAGGGAGTATGGTTTATGAAGTTTTTGAACATCAGAAACATTATCTTCAGGTGAGGTTTTATCTTTAGAAGAGAAGTTTTTGGCAGGCGAAGGACAAAATATTACGCCTGCTCGTTTCACTTCTAAAAACATTAATTTAAAGCATGAAGATATTTCTCGTCAAGTACGTGCAGACTTACAAAAAGCTGCCGAAATTTTAGGTGTTACGGGTTATGCTCGTATTGATGCTTTTGTAAAAATTCATTATTCTGGCAAAATAGAAACTTTCGTTATTGAAGTAAACTCTTTACCAGGGATGACACCAGCCACATGTATATTCCATCAATGCGCTATCAATGGTTATAAACCAGCTGATTTCATTGACAAAATTTTACAATTCGGTATACAAAGAAATGTACAATTGCACTAAGTATTAGCCATATTATTTATCTTAGATAAGACTTATCGATAAACAAAATACTAGGTAAATTTACTTTTACCTAGTATGCTGTTTTTATTTCATTTTTAGAATATATGCAATTTTCATTAATTCCTACACCAGATAATTATTTTACTTTAAAGAGCGCTACTTTTGGAGAATTTAAAGAAAAAGCTAGTCGTTTTTTATGTTATGCTTATCCTGTAGCTGATGAACAAGAAATACATAAAGCTTTAGAGGCTTTACGCAAAGAGCATTATAATGCTACACATGTTTGTTATGCTTATAGATTAGGTACTTCAGGACTTTTATTTAGAGCCAATGATGATGGAGAACCAAGTAGTACAGCAGGCAAACCTATTTTAGGTCAAATTGATAGCTTTGGACTTACTAATGTTTTGGTAGCTGTTGTACGTTATTATGGCGGCACCAAATTAGGCACAGGCGGTTTGAAAGCAGCTTATAAATATGGTGCTAAAGTAGCTTTAGAGGCAGGCGAAAAAATAGAAAAATTAGTAGAAGAATTGATAGACATTCAATATCCTTATTCGGAGATGAATTCTGTTATGAAACTTTTACGAACTTTAGACCTTAATATCAAAACACATTTAGAATATAAAGAGGTTGGTAATGAAAGCTATCCTTGTATTCGTGTAGCGGTAAGAAAAAGTCTTATTGAGCGTTTTTGTGCAGGATTAGATAAAATTGATGGACTAAGCTATGAACAACTTCCTGGAGTATAAGCACCAATATTAATAGTCAATTATAAAAATGACAAGCGTCACTTTTATTCTATAAATTTTAGCTGATTTTTATGCGCGGTAAGCTAGAATGACTATTCAAAAAAGAGACTTTTGTTTTATATTTTGGAATATATTATATTTATCAAAATATATAAAACATTAACATTTAAAGACTTATATTTTTGGCATAGTTTTTATAGTGAAAGTCAATAGATATATATCATTTTTTATCATAAATCAAATGTTTGGTATATAAAGATTTATACAACTCTAAAGATTTTTTTTTTGAAAATAAACTTGTACCTTGTGCATATGAACTGAAAATATAAAGCAAGGTTAGCCATAATATATTTTTTTTACACCGCTTAACTCTTATGCAAAAAGAAAACTTACACCTCAATTTATTTATTGCTTTACTATTATTGGGGCTTTTTCCTACATATCAAACCTCCCTTTCTGCCCAAGGACCATACATAAGCTATAATGAATTATTCGATAATGCGCAAGAAGGTAAAACTTATGCCATTATAAAGAATCCTAAGAATAATAGTAAGAAGAGTTATGAGGAAAAAGAAAGCTATCAAATAAAACTTATCCCTGCTGTTTATAAAACAGTTTATGATACAATTGTTATTTCACCTGCCTTAAATGGTAATCTCGATACGAGTAATTATTTCATACAAACAGAAGTATTAGTCTTGAAAGAGCCAGGTGCAGAATGGAAAACAGCCAAAGTTTCTGGTATGTGTATGTCGGATAATGCTACTTCGCCATATGCAGCTATTTGTCTTTTAAAAACTACTCCAAAATATGAAATGGTAAATAGAAAATTTTATCCTTTCAAAAATATTTTGGATACTAGCAATACTGATCATATTATTCCTGCTGAAATAAAAATTTATGCAAGAGAAGAATTAGTAAGCCCGCCAAGATTGGAAAAAGCACCTATAGATGCACCTTTAGCGGCTCATGAAAAAAGTATTAGAATAACGGCTGGTATGTGGTCGGGTTGGATTGAAGTAGTTTGTCCTTATGGTATATTTAATGACCCTGATGTACGTAGTGTACAACTTCGATTAAAAGAAGAAGGTTATGATGTAGCTATAACAAATAATTATGATGACCAAACCAAAGAAGCATTACATCAATTTCAAATGGATAATATGTTGCCAGAAGGCGAACTTGATGATAGTACTTTAAAACGCCTAAAACTAGAAAGACAAAGATTAATTACCATTGAAGATTAAAGACCGAATTAGAAAATATAAAAGTAAAAGCTCATTTGATGAATAATCGTCAAATGAGCTTTTACTTTTATAGCATTAGGCTATATTAATTAATAAACTAATTTTAGGCGTTTTACTTCGCCTTTGTAAGTAATTTCTAATAAATAAACTCCTTTAGACCATACTCCCTTTCCCAAAAAAATAAATGGCGTAAAATCTCTATCTTTTACTGCTAAATTTTCTTGATGTAGTATAGTACCTATAGCATCAGAAATACGTACTTGTATATTATCATACAGTGGTAAATTTACAAAAATTAACTCTAATTTATCTTGCAATTTGAAAGGAGTATTCTGAATCCAATCATTAGCTTTTAGGAAATCAATTTCTAATAAATTTTGTGCATTATCTTTATAAATTTTATAATAATTAGGCACACCATAACCTACAAAATAATCAGGATTATTGCTTTTAGAACTATTCATGCGCAATTTATAAATAATATCTTGTGCGGAAAGATGTGGTAAAGCTTGCCATAAACTAGCCGTCATACCTGCAATAATAGGACTAGAAAAAGAAGTACCACTAGCATAACGCGTATCATAGCTTTCTGCTGCTGCAATAATTGTACTTGCTCCTCTGGCTGAAACATCAGGTTTAATATAAGGCTGAGTATCGAAACCATGCGAACTGAATTTAGCATATTTCTCTTCTCTATCTACAGCGCCTACGGTAAGCACAGTTTCTACATCGGCAGGTGGTGTAATATGTTTCCATTTATCTTGACCAGAATTACCTGCACTAGTAACTACCAAAATTCCCTTTTCAGCAGCGAATTTGGCAGCACGACTAATAGGCACAGTTTTACCATCAATTTCTACATAAGCATGATTCATTTTTTTATCATCAAATGTAGCATAACCTAAAGAAGAATTAATTACATCAACCCCCAAACTATCTGCTAATTCGGCAGCCAATAACCAAAAATATTCTTCTGCTATAAGCTCAGATTGATTATCTTCTGTACGCATTAAATAATAATTAGCTTTTGGAGCAGTGCCTACAAATAAATGGGGTAAATCGGCAGCTATAGTAGATAAAACATTTCTACCATGTGAATCTTCATCATAAACAAAAGTATCGCCTTCAACTAAATCGAAAGTACCTAAAATTCTATTTTCATTGAAAGCAGTGTAGAAAGCAGGCGTTTCTCTCATTTCTGGAAAACCAGCATCAAAAATCGCTATATCTAAGGCTTGCCCTTGAAAACCTAAACCATGCAAATAATGTCCATTCAACATTTTAATTTGATTACTCCCTGCACCATAAAAATCATTGATCTTTTTATAATTCGTATCTACAGTAATACGATTAGGATATAAATAACGATTAGGCTCACGATAGAAACCTATAGATTGAGCATCTATGAAAATGTCCTTATGTTGTGTTAGAGCTTTTTCCACATCAGCCCATTGCCCAATGACAATAGCGCCATTAAACCAACGAGAAGTAGCATGGATTTTGAGCCCTTCTTTTTCTAATAATTGTACATAATTTTTATTGACAGGCAAATCGCTAGAATCAATAAGAATTTCTTGTTTTGCACGACGCCATAAAGCTTTATGAGATAAATATTCATGGGGTTTGAAAAGGGAGTATGGTGTATTGGCTTTATCTTTGAAAGCCACCCAATGCAAATCATAATTGCGTTGAGCCAAAAGTAAACTCCCCATAGAACAAAACAATAAAAGCAAAAAAGAAGGAAGCGTATATTGCATACTAATTTAAAATTTTGATAAGCTTTAGAATATGACTTGTTAGTTTATGTGGTTAAAAATAAGGGTTTTTCCTCAGATTCGTTCAGTTAATTTTCAAAATGAAAGAAAAGATGCCATATCCCCTTTTCCAAAATAAAAAAAATCACATTTCAAATAAAAAATATAATATATTTATTGAGCTAAAAAAGGAACTTTAAAGTCGAATAGCCGTACTACACAAAGAAGTTTCTAATTCTAAGATTTTTATATTTTAATATGCTTAATTATAAATTAATATCTATTTTTGCTAAATTAATAGTTTAGTACTTTATATCTGAGATTAAAACATAATGCAAAAAATAACTCAATTTTTTAAAGAAGTTTTTTATTTCTTCACGAGCTTTCCTTTTTACAAACATCTCATTTTGATGGTGCTTTGTGGCGGATTAATTTTAGTAGGATTATTTTCATTCCTCAATTGGTATACTTTACATGAAGAATCTATAGAAGTGCCTTCAGTAGTGGGTCTTTCTACGCAAGATGCAGAACGTTTATTATCAACTAGAAGCTTAAAATTGCAGGTAATAGATGAACGAGATGATGAAAACAAACCACGCTCTTCTATTTTAGAACAATTTCCACAATCTGGACAAAAAGTAAAAGAAAGTCGTACAATTTATATAGTTGTGAATGCAGCAAAAGCAAGCAATGTACAATTGTATTATAAATCTGTAATTGGAGTTCCGCTTTCTACAGTAGAGCAAAAACTAGCAAATCTGAAATTGAAAGTAAAAGATATTCAATTGATTGATGGTAGAGGTGAAAATACTGTTGCAGAGGTTAGATTGAATGATAGAATTTTATTGAAAGAAGCAGACCCAACACGTGGTATTCGTCCGCCAAGTGCGCCTGCTGAAATCCCTAAAGGTTCAGCTGTAACCTTGGTAGTCTATAGAGGTGAAAATAATAAATTGCGCCCTGTACCAGATGTTATGTGTCAGACTTTTAGTGCAGCAGAATTATCTATAAAAGGTTCTCAATTTATTATGGGTGACCATATTTTTGAAGCAGAGGTAGTGGATTCGGCAGGTGCTTATGTAGTAAGTCAAGACCCTTTACCGAATGCTATGTATTTGCCTGGTACACCAGTAAGATTAAAATTAGCCAAAGAGCAGCCTAAATTATGTGAAGATTTAGGATATTAATCTTTAGAACTTAAAAAATATTTATTTTCTTATTTCTCTTAGATTTTCGTCTACAAAATGTTTGAACAAAATATATTAGTTACTGGTGGAGCAGGTTTTATTGGCTCACATTTAGTACGTCGTTTAGTGAATCTTTATCCGCAGTATCGCATTATTAATTTGGATAGTCTTACTTATGCTGCCAATTTGGATAATATTGCAGATATAGCTCAATCGCCTAATTATCTTTTTGAGCAAGGGGATATCAATAATCGTGAATTTGTATTTGAGCTTTTCGAGCGTTATAATATTCATAGTGTTATTCACTTAGCCGCAGAATCGCATGTAGACCGTTCTATAGAGAACCCTTTATTATTTGTGCAAACTAATGTAATAGGTACAATTAATTTATTGGATGCAGCGCGTAAATATTGGAAAAAAGAAGCATTGAAAACAGCTCATCCTAGACATCTTTTCTATCAAGTTTCTACTGATGAGGTGTATGGTACTTTAGGTGAAGAAGGTTTATTTACAGAGACAACACCTTATGACCCACGCTCTCCATATTCTGCATCTAAAGCCAGTGCAGACCATTTCGTAATGGCATATTATCATACTTATGATATACCTGTAATGATTTCGAATTGCTCTAATAATTATGGTGCGAATCAATATCCTGAAAAATTAATTCCTCTATGTATTAGCAATATAGTAAATAATAAACCTTTACCAATTTATGGCGATGGCAAATATACTAGAGATTGGCTATTTGTAGAGGATCATGCTCGTGCTATTGATATGTTATTTCATAAAGGAGCATTAGGCGAAACTTATAATATTGGTGGACATAATGAATGGAAAAATATAGACTTAGTACATCTTCTATGCGATTTGACGGATGAAGCTTTAGATAGACCTATGGGTACAGCACGTACATTAATTACTTATGTAAAAGATCGTGCTGGTCATGATAGACGTTATGCTATTGATGCTTCAAAAATTCAAAACGAATTTGGTTTTGTACCAAGTGTTGATTTTCCAACTGGTTTGCGCAAAACGGTTGAATGGTATGTTAAAAGCTTAATTTCAAGCAATATTCAATCTAGATAAATCCTATATATAATTATAAATAAAACTGCATTTTAAAATATCTTAATTCTATTTTAAAATGCAGTTTTATTTATACAGCATTTGCTTTCTACTATATATTAAGTTAAGACTTTGCCACATGATGTATATTACAAAATTCATAAATAACCCTAAACAGTATAGGGAAAAAATCCTTTGCCTTTTGGCTATTTTTTTTTCTTGTCTACCCTTAAAAGCACAGCCACCTGTAGTTGAACCTATTATCCCTATTCTAGATGCTGGCAATTTACCTTCTATAAACCCTTCTTTATTACCAAGCGGAGAATTTAATAATGCTTTGGAAGAAAGAAATAAGGAAATAGAAGCACGTAAAAAAGAAATTCAGGATAAAAAACAAGAAAAAGAAACTGAATTGGATAAAGAGGAAAAAGAAAAAGATATTTTGGTACGCCAAAGAAAAGAACAATTGCCTGAAGCTAAAATTTGGGGACAGCAATTTTTCCGTGATCAAAGTATATCTCTTTTTACACGTTCTCGTGATGTTAAAGCTTTAGACAATTATTTATTGGATACAGGCGATGAATTAATTATTCATGTTTGGGGAGCTACTGAATATAGTTGCAATGCTATTATAGATACAGAAGGCTATATAGATATATCTGGCGCTACTTTAAGTATGCCTCGCCTTTATATAAAAGGGATGCAATTTGGACAAGCTAAAACAGCTATTTTTTCGCGTATGAAAAATCATATGCGCATAGATAAAGCACAATATGCTATTTCTCTCAATTATTCTCGCAATATTACTGTAAATATAACAGGGGAAGTATTCTCGCCAGGTAGTTATACTATGCCTGCGCTTAATACTGTATTTAATGCATTAGTAGCCTCTGATGGTCCTAGCCAAATTGGTAGTGTACGTAAAATACAAGTAGCTTCTGCTAATAAACCCATACGTACTTTTGATGTATATAAATTCATTACCAATCCTACAGCAGCAGATGATTTTTTCTTAACCAATAATGACTATATTTATGTACCTTTGGCTGAACGTGTAGTTCAAATTAATGGTTCAGTAAAACGTCCTTTTTATTATGAATTAATTGATGGTGAAAACCTTAATGCACTTTTAAATTATGCTGGCGGATTGCAAGCTGATGCCTATCAAGCCAATATTAAGATTAAACGCTATATAGGAAATCAAGAGCGACTTATAGATATTAATCTTACAGAGCTTTTGGAGAAAAAAGAAGATTATCCTTTATTTAATGGCGACATTATAGATATTACACCTATTCAACAAGCTTATTCTAATTATGTAAAAGTAGAAGGAGCTGTAAAATTACCAGGTGAATATGAATTGACTGAAGGAGTAAGAATTAATGATATCTTAGAAAAATCAGGTATTATTTATTCTGCTGTAATGGATAAAATCTATGTAAAACGTCTAAGACAAGATTTATCCATTGATTATATTACTATTAATTTGATTGATATTTTAGATAATCCTAATCATGAAGATAATATAGAATTACGTCCTTTAGATATTATTGAAGTAAAGTACAAATCTCAATTCATTGATAAACATGATGTAGGGATTTATGGCGCTATTCGCAAGCCAGGTAGATATGAATTTAGCCAAAATCTTACTTTGAGCGATTTATTATATTTGTCTGATGGTATTAAAACCGAAGCAGCTTCTTCTTATATTGAAATTTCACGTTTATTAAAGGAAAAAGATAGTACTTATATTACTATAGCGCGCTTCCCTATTGAAGAAGATTTGACAATTAGTAATGCCGAAGGCTTTATTTTACAGCCTTTCGACCAAGTATTTGTACGTCAAGCAAGAGCTTATCAAACACCCCAAAATATTAGTATAGAAGGGGAAGTACGTTATCCTGGTATTTATACTATAGAGAATAGAACTGAAACCATTATTGAGCTTTTGCAAAGAGTGGGTGGTACTACAGAAATTGCTTTTTTGGAAGGGGCTTTACTTTATCGTCCATCTGAAGGGCATGTTTTACTTGATTTGAGAGATATTGTAAAAGGAAATGCCAAATCCCCTTTTAATTATCTTTTAAAACCTGGTGATAAAATAATAGTACCCAAAATAAAAGATTTAGTTTCTATTGCTGGTCGTGTACAACATCCTTTAATTAGAGAAAAATCTGAAATAGCTGAAATAGAATTACAATTAGAATTAAAAAAGGCTGAAACAGATTTGGAAAGAGAGGAATTACTTGCTAATGATAGAATTGATAGGAAGAAAAATCCTCTACGCATTAATGTACCTTTTCATAAAGGTAAAAATGCTAAATTTTATGTAGAAAACTATGGTGCTGGTGTAGACCGTGCTAATGGTGGCAGAAAAAGACTTATCTTTGTGCGCTACTCTAATGGTTTAGTGAAAAAAACTAAAAATTTTGGTCTTTTCAAAATCTATCCTAAAGTGGAAAAAGGGGCTATGGTTTATGTAGAACCTAAAATTAAGAAAGTGAAAGATTATCAGGAGAAAAAACGCTTCGATTGGAATCATGTAGTACAAACTAGTATTGCTCAACTCACTGCTGTAGCAACTCTAGCGGTATTATTGACGCGTTTACTATAAGTCTTTCTATTATCCTTATTTATACTATGAGCGATTTAAATTCTTCTTATACTGATGATTATGACGATCATGAAATAACCAATGGCGCTACCAAAGCCGCTATGCCTATTTCTTATTATATAGATTTAGCTAAAATTTACTTAAAGGAATTACTTATTTTTTCTTGGTTAATTTTAATAGGGGCTATTGCTTTAGGTTATTTTTTATATCAGAAAAAAGCAAAAGAACCCACTACTTATACTGCTACTATTTCTTTTATGCTAAGCGATGATAGTGGTTTTCAACAAGGTATGTTGGGTTCTATATTCGGCACTGTTTTTAATGGTTCTGATGCAGGGACATTAAACTTGAGTAAACTAGATGAATTAATTTTCACGCGTAGTATTATTCAACATGTACTTTTTGCAGAAGCAACAGTAACTACCCCCTACTCTAATGGCTTGCCCAAAAATGACTATTTAATCAATCATTATATTGATATTTTTGGCTTTAGAAGTACATGGATAGAAAATGAAATAGAACATCTAAAGGATTTCTATTTCAAGCATGATTCTTTTCCTATATTTACCAGAGATGAAAATTCTATTTTGCTCAATACTTATACTCAAATTATACAAATGCATTTGAGCAAATATAGCACCCCTGGGGGCATTATGACTGTAAATTTCACGAGCATACATGAAGCCTTTTCTTATGAATTCTTGAATAAATTATTTGAAATATTTGATAAATACTATTCTGATAAAACTACAGAAAAACAGAAAAAAGTATTGGAAGCTGCTACTGAAAGGGTGTTTAAATTGAAATCCAAAATGGAAGCTGCCGAAAACGCTTATATCAAATATAAAAATCATAATAATGCTGTAGCTGCTGGACATAACCATGCACTTATACAAGAACAATACTTGGCTAGAGAATTGCAAGTAGAAATGGAAGCTTATTTTACTGCTGTAAAAGCTCGTGAAGTAGCAGAAGCTGCACTAGCACAAAGTATGCCATTAATACAGGTAGTGGATGCGCCTATTTATCCTTTATATGCCAGTAGACCTAAACCACTTATTCATTTTATTATAGGCTTTTTATTAGGTTTTATATTGATTAGTGGTATAGTCATTGGTAGAAAATTCTTAAAGGAATACTTTAAAAAAGCGCAAAGCTTACAAAATGTGCAAACTATTCATTAAAAAAATAGTTATATAAAAAGGCATTAAAGCGTGATTCAGTAATTATGAATTCGTTTTAGTGCCTTTTGTGATAATAGATAATAATGTAGAAGTTTTACAAAAAAGGTTTATATTTGCAAACCCTCAAGTATTACTTATTTCTCATCAAAAGCACTAAGCATATGCATTTCTTAGATTTTGAGCAACCATTGGAAGAACTTTATAAGATTTTAGAAGACTTACAGAAAAGTCAACATATCTCTCCAGAGGTTAAAAATGAAAGTATACAACTGATTGAAAGTCGTATACACGAAACTAGACAAAAACTCTATCAAAATCTTACTCCTTGGCAGCGCGTTCAGGTAGCAAGACACCCAGAAAGACCTTATACCTTAGATTATATAAATGCAATTTGTTCTTCTTTTACAGAATTACATGGCGATAGAAATTTCAAAGATGATAAAGCTATTGTTGGTGGTTTAGGTATTATTGATGGGCAAACTTATATGATCATAGGTCATCAAAAAGGTTCTGATATTAAATCTAGACAATATCGCAACTTTGGTATGCCTCATCCAGAAGGCTATCGTAAAGCTTTACGCCTTATGAAAATGGCAGAAAGATATAATATGCCTATTCTTACGCTAATTGATACCCCAGGTGCTTATCCAGGTATTGATGCAGAAAATAGAGGTCAATCTCAAGCTATTGCACAAAACTTATATGAAATGGCGAAAATGACAACGCCTATTATTTGTGTAATTATTGGAGAAGGGGCTTCAGGTGGCGCCTTAGGTATTGGTGTAGGAAATGTGGTTGCTATGTTTGAAAATACATGGTATACAGTAATTTCTCCAGAGGCTTGTTCTGCTATTTTATGGCGTACAGTTGACCATAAAAAAGATGCAGCTACGGCTTTAAAATTGACTGCTGAAGATGCACTTCAATTGGAAGTAATTGAAGAAATTTTGCCAGAACCAGTAGGTGGTGCTCATTTGAATAAAGCAGAAGCAGCAGCAACATTAAAAGCTTTTGTACAAAAAGAATTGGCAAAATTAAAAACTATGACTAAAGAAGAGTTGGTAACACAAAGAATCGAACGCTTCAATAAGCTTTCTAAATATCATGAAGTAGTATAATCACTATTTTATTCATTTAGAAAGGCTAAACATATAGCAAGCTATAGCCTTTTAGGCTATAGCTTTTTTTTATTTTGCCATACTCCCTTTCCAAAAAAAAATATTAAAAATAAATTACATATTTAATACTTAAATATCAAGCCTATTCAATTATGAAAAAAGTTAGAATATTTTCTATACATGAATTTGTATTTCAAAACTAATTTCGTAAATTGCGCCTATCATTTGAATTTTGACTGTATTGCCCAATAAGTGGTTGAAAATTGAATGAGAGTTGGTTTGTCTAGCCTATAGTCAGCCATTTTTATTTAAAATTCGCCCCACTAGACTTTTTTCAATGCCATAAAGAATTATGTTAACATTAGAAAACCTCATTAATATAACTCCCTACCCTGGTTTGCGTTCATTTGAATCCAGTGAGCGTCAATATTTTTTTGGTAGAGAGCGTCAGCTAGATGAGTTGTTACGCAAATTGCGTTCCAATAGATTTTTAGCCGTAGTGGGTACTGCCGGAAGTGGTAAATCCTCACTAGTAAAAGCGAGCCTTCTTCCACGTTTGAAAGATGGGTTCTCTGGGCAAGCTGGACAAAATTGGCGTATTGCTGTGTGTAATATCGGTACTAATCCAATAGGCAACTTAGCAAAACAACTAGCTCAACGTGGCGTACTTCACGCTGATTCAATGATGGACCCTAATTATCCGGCTATAATGGAGCAACTGCTTCGTCGTGGTAGTTTGGGTATAGTGGAGGCTTATAAACAGGCAAATGTCAATCGCGAAAACTTAATGATTGTTGTAGACCAATTTGGAGATATATTCCGTTTGGCAGAAACAGGACAAAGTGAAGAAGCGGCTGCATTTGTAAGTTTATTACTTAATGCTTCTCGTCAAAAAGATTTCCCTATTTACATAGTCCTTACAATGCGATCTTCGGATTTAGGATTATGTACAGAATTTAGAGGTTTACCAGAGGCTATCAATGATGGTCAGTTCATGCTTCCACGTATGAAAATGGAAGACCTCAAAAAGGTGATTATTGCACCAGCTATGTCTGTAGACAGCAAAATTGAAGTAGACCCTTCGCTTGTAAATACTATATTGGATGAAGCAACAGAAGACTTTGATGAATTAGCTGTATTGCAACATACTATGATGCGTACTTGGGAATATTGGATTAGTTATACCTCTGACTATGAAAAAGACCCAATTAGTATTAGTCATTATAAAGCTATTGGAGGTTTAAACTTTGCTTTAGACCGTCATGCGGAGGAAGCCTTTGCAGAAGTAGTAGCTAGAGATGATGAAGATACTTATACGCATCAACATATTTGCGAGAGAATGTTTAGAGGTTTGGCAGAAATTGGTCCAGAAGGGAAACATATTCGCCGCCCAATGACAGTAAAAGAAATTATGAACTTAACTGGCGGTTCATTCCAAGAGGTACGTTTCGTAATTAATGCTTTTGCACAAAAAACACGTCAGTTCATTTATGCTCCATCTTTAGAGCATTTGGAAATGGATAGTACAATTAATGTAGCACATGATAGTTTACTTACCCGTTGGAAGCGTTTGGCTACATGGTTGAAAGATGAAGTAGAAAACTCTGCTTTATTTATACGTATTGCTAATGATGCTGCGCTTTATAATGAAGGCAAAGGAAGTTTGTATACAGACCCAGAACTTACTATTGGTTTGAAATGGGCTAAACCGCATCAATTCGATATTAAGAGCCCTATGCCTGAAGGAGTGGCTACAGCAGCAATTCCAGCTATAGCACCTACTCTAGCATGGTCTACGCGTTATCACCCTGGTTTTACAGAAACCATAAAATTCTTAGAAGCTAGTGAAAATGCACGTAATGCAGCATTTGGTCGTGTAGAGTATGAACAAAATCGTCGCATGCGTAGTGCAACGCTTTTAGCAGCAGGTGGTGCGCTTTTTGGTTTAGTTTGTATTCTTTTATTAGGGGTAACACTTATAGCAAGTGAAAAAGCTAATAGAAATGCCACTTTAGCTTATCGTTCGGCACAAGAAGCACAGCGTTCTCGTTATTTGGCAGAAATCAATAGACAAAATGCAGATGAGAAAACAGCTTTAGCTAAAATTAAAGAAAAATTGGCTTTAGCAGAGCGTATGAAAGCTGAAAATGCGACGATTATTGCTCAAGCTGCTGCTGATGATGCTGCAAGAAGTGCTAGAATTGCTGAAGTAGAAAGTGCTAGAGCTCAATTGGAAGCTAAACGTGCTACTGAAGCTCGATTATTGGCAGAACAACGTACAATAGAAGCCAAAGAAGCACAAAAAGAAGCCGAAGAAGCTAAGGAAATAGCAGAAACTGCTTCTAATGAAGCTTTACGTGTGAAAGGTTTATCTTTAGCACAAGCTGTAGCCGTAAAATCTTTAGATGTAACGGAAGTAGAAGTAGAAGCACTTTTGGCACGTGAGTCTTATGGCTTGAACAAAGCTTTAGACGGTGCACCTTATGATGCTTATATTTATAAGGCTTTGTATGAAGCGAATGAAAACTTAAATAGTAGATTCAATAGTTTGAATACAGCACCTGAAGGTGTAAAACGTATTGGTACTATTCGTTCTATTATTGTCAATAATGACAAACTTTATACAACAGGCAGTGAAGGTTATATTTTACAATGGAAAAACCAAACTTTTGAAAAGTATAAAGACCGTTTCTTACCAGCTAATTTACCACAAATTGTTGGCAGTAAATCTGCTGTAAGCCGTGCAATGGTAATGACAAAAGATGGTCAATTAGTAGTAGGTGGAGATGGTGGTAATTTGGAAGTTTTCAATCCTGAAGTAGCCAAAGCAACGCCTAAAGTAATTAAACAATTAGGAGCAAGCCCTATTACTGCTATTGCTTTAATGCCAACTCAAAAAGCTGTAGTATTTGCTACAGTAAATGGTAGTATTCAATATGCAGATTTAGGTGCTAGTGAATCTAAAATTGTAGCACAAACTTTAGGTAAAGTAGTAGATATAGCTTTATCTTATGATGGTAAATATTTATTTGCTGTAGGACACTCTAGCCAACCTATTATTTTAGATTTGAGTGAAGGTGGTAAGAAATTAACTTCTATGGCAGAGACCTTTAATATTAACCAAAATAATGTTATTGCTACTTCTGTAGCTTTAAGTCCTAATGGTCAGTATTTATCTATTGGTTATTCTGATGGTATTTTACGTATTTGGGATTTCCAAGCCAAAGAAACAAAAGCAGAAATTCGTATACATCACACTGCTAGCATTCAAGACATTGTCTTTAGCAATGATAGCCGCATGATGGGTGTAGCAAGTATGGATAAATCGGCAACTTTATGGCAATTGTCTGATGGCAAAATACAACCATATAAGAAAAGCGATTATGTACCTATTAAGCTTACAAAACACGATGACTGGGTAATGTCTGTAGCATTCTCTAATGATGGTTCTCGTTTCTATACTGGTACTCAAAACGGTGTAGTAAAAATTTGGGAAACTAATATGCAGCTTTATGCTGATGAGATTTGCAAACGCGTGAGCAAAAACCTTAGTGATAAACTTTGGTTGAAATATATTGGCACAGATGATCCGAACAACAAACAAATGTATCTTGCCTTGCCTAAAGGTGGTAGACGCACACCACTTTCTACTTGTGGTGGTGGTGTAGATCAAATGCCAGAAAACTAATCTTTATTATTAAAGATTGGAAAAGGGAACAAAGCAATTTGTTCCCTTTTTTTTATCTTTTATTTAAATTTAAATAAAGGTTTTGACACAAAAAAGCAGAAATATATAGTCAAATTATATTATATATAATTCACATGTTAAACTTTATGTTTGTAGTATTAAATCTTAAGATTTATATTAGAAAAGTAAAGGACTTTTTATTATCATTGCATTAGTGTTAAAATAATTAAATCCTAATATCTTATTTTAATCAATAGCACTTTAATATTATGCGGCTACCTCACTCTTTAGGCTACATAAGTAGTTTAGCTTTGTTTTTATCTACATTAATCTCCCCTAATTTAATATTGGCTCAATCTAATGGCATTAGTAGTTGTGAACAAGCCTTAGATGAAGCTAAAAATTTATATAGAGAAGGGAAATTAAATTTAGTTCGCGAGCAATTTACGCCCGAATGTATTTATACAAACCGTCTATCCAAAGAAAATAAAGTTCAAGCCTTTCGTCTATTTACTGAAACTAGTCTATTTACGAATGAAATAGATAATGCTACTCAGTATTTTGAAATTCTCTTAAGACATAATCCTTTATTTGAAGTAGATTCTACAGATGCCATTGCATCTTATGATTTAATATATTTATCTCGTACCTATAAGAAAACCCCTATTATTTCTTGGTATGCTACTTTAGGCTTAAATTACACTAATATTGCCACCTTACAAAATTACTCAGCTATGAGTAATATTACTACCACAAGGGATTTGAGCAAAATTACTGTTGGTTTCAATTTAGCAACAGGTATAGAATTACCTTTATATAAGAATTTTGATTTAACCTTAGAAGGTTTTTTTAGTAATCGTACTTATCATAAATTCACGCATTTACATGTAGTAAGCAATACAAACCATGTATGGAAAGACCAAGCTCCTGAGCTTTATCAATTTGGTTCTGTAGAATTTACTGAAAGACAATTAGCCATAGATATTCCCCTCACTATACGTTACAATTATCATTGGAAGAAAAAAATTATTCCTTATGCTTATGTAGGTATAGCGCCTAGTTTCTTACTGAATGCAAAATTAAAAGGTTTGGTACGTCGTAATGTAGCAGATGGTTTGCATGGTGGTCAAGTAGCTGGTAGTTCAGAAAATGATTTAGTAATTTCTCGCAGTATTATTAATGATGTCAATGGCAATGAGGACAGATATAAAAGTACTTATCACTCTTTGCGCAATACTTTCAATTTTAGTGTTTTAGCAGGTATAGGTTGCAAATTTAGAGTAGATGAAAATTTCCTATTCTTTGATATACGTTATTCACATTTCTTGACTAATGCTGTAAATGTTGATAATCGTTATACTCAAAAAGAATTACTCAATAGATTTGCTTATGTAGATGATGATTTTAGTATTCGTAATGTTTCTATTTCTTTTGGTTATATTAAATCATTCTATACACCAAGAAAGAAAAAAGAATATAATGCTCGCACAGCAGCTAAAAACTTTGACAGAGAGATAGAAGCATATAAAGCTTCTGGTATTTCTAATCCTAATGTTATCGATCCAGAAACTAAAAAGAATATGGAAGATGAAATGGAAAAGAATAAAGAAAATTTCTTAAATGATATTAAAGCTGGTCGCGCTACAGCGAAAGACGCAGACAAATACATTGATAGAACAAAGTAATATTCCCTTTCCCAAAAAAACATTATAAAAAAGAAAAGCTGTCATTATTCATATGAAAATTTTAAATTATTTGAGCGCTGCCATTGTACTTTTTATGAGTGTAAGCAGCTGCAAAAAAGAAGATATTGCTGGCGAATGGCATGATAGAACCTTTGCTAAATATTATGGGCATGTACTCAATAGTAAAGCCGCAGATATTATTAAAACACCAGATAATGGTTATTTAATTTTAGGGACTAGTAATTCTTATACTAGCCTTAATAATGATACAGAGCGCAAATTTTCTGATGCTATGTATTTAGTTAAAACAGACTCTTTAGGCAATGAAATGTGGAGTAGAGTTTATGGCGAAGAGGATGCTAGTGTAAGAGCACAACAAATTATTTTTGATTCGCTTGCCAATGAATATTATTTATTGGGAACAGCTACAGAATTGAGAACTACAGGTTTATCGCTTACACCACGTCATCATCGTATAGTATATTATCATATAGACGCTGAAGGTGAATATATAGGCACAAAATTTATACCAAATCGCTTTACGAGTATTACTTCTTTTAGAAGAATTAATACCCCTAGAGAGCCTAATGGTATTCATGATTTTGAGTTTAGTTCTGCTGTTTTACACAATGATTTATTGTATCTTTTTGGCACTACAACTGCTGTGTCTCAGAAATCATTACAAGTATTACAAGATGATCTTACAGATTATTGTTTATTCAGAACACCTAAATATACACAAGATACTACCAATAGTACAGTAGTAATTAATGGTGGTTCTTATAAAGATAGAGCAGTAAAAATGATTGCGTTTAATCATACTTATCAAACTGGTAGCGAAAGACAATTATCTTGTTTATACAATCTAGTGGATAATAATCGTAGTGCAATTTATTATCGTATTGTAAACTTTAATATGCCTGTAGGTGCCAATGCTCCTACGCCTATTAATACCAATGATGCCTCTTTCTCACATAATGCGGACTTAGGTATTTTGGCTACAGATTTTTGTGTAGAGCCTATGTCTACTGGCAATAAATTTACAGTAATAGGAGTTGAAAATTATAGTGCTGATTTAGATTTTTCTAGTTTGGGTAGAGCTACCATCACACAATTTGGTTTACCTTATGGTCAAGGTATTTTTGAGCGTGGTGCCATTGGTGTGGTAAAAACTTATGGTAGTTGGGAAAGTGGAACTGCACCAGCAAGAACCAATCATATTACCCCTTTAGGAGATGACAATGGTTATTTGGTAACAGCAACCTCTACCCGTTTACAAAATATCAATTCTGATGTTCAATTAATTAATTTCGATAGAGATTTAAGTGTACGTTGGGATGCTTTATATGGAACTGGTGCTTCTATGGATTTAGGTGTAAAATCCTTCCTCATAGATAGCACTATTGAAAACTCGCAATTGCGTCCAATTACTGGTATTGGTATATTAGGTTCATTCGATTTTGGTTCGAATAATACTATGATTGGTTTTCTTAAAACTAATACTAAAGGCGAATTGCGTGCCAATTAATTCTATTTTATATATTCCTTAATGCTAGAAAAGATTTTAATTTTAATTTTACAATTTCTTATTGCTTAAGCCTATAAAGTTTTTATATCTTTGTGCTATACTTAAGAAAATCTTTAATTCTAGCAATTAGTCAATTAATCTCTTCATTATGGAAATTACCTACTCATCTATTAAGCCTTATATCCTTGAGGAAACTTTCGAAAATGCTACAGCACGTTGCAAATTCCAAGTGGAGGACGAAATCTATGAAGCCAGTGCTGGTTTGCGTGTTAGTGCCGAAAATAGAGGTGCTCATAATATCAAAAACATGGCACGTAATACCATTATTGGTCGCTTACGTACAATCATGACTCAAGTGATTAGAAAGGTAACAGGCGGTGGCTTAGTAGGCAATATCGCAAGTATGGCAGCTCAAGAAACTGTACGTCAAAATGTTTCTAGTAGCTCTTATTCTGCTGCTGATAAAGAAAAAGCAGTAGTCGCAGCTTTCAAAACAATTATGCATAATCTTTACTTAGATGAAGCGACTAAAACTTGGCGTATTGCAAAGCAGTTCTCTGATTTTGAACGTGCACTTAAGTCTAATCCTTTAAAAAAATCTTATGATAAAAAGACTTTAGCGCGTATGCTTGTAGAATTAGCACGTGCCGACGGTCAAATGTCTGATAAAGAACGTAAATTCATTGATACTTATCTTTCTGCCGAAACTGGTACTTTAGTAGATTTAATGCGCCAACCTGCACTCTCTGCTGTAGAATTGGAAGAAGTAACAAAAGAAGGTAAAGAAAATGTTTTCATGGTTGCTGCTGCGCTTACTTTAGTTGACCACGAATTACATAACAATGAACAAGATCGTCTTATCAATTATGGTGTTTTCATGGGCTTAAATGAAATGAAAATTGAAGAATTAATCCATAAAGCACAATCTTATACTATTGAGACTATTATCCGCGAAAATCGTAATCTTACAAGAGAAGAACTTTATGATTTAGCTGACAAAATTGGCATGTCTCGCGACGAAGCCGAACGCGCTCAAGTACGTTACAACAAACGCGTATACTAATCCTTTTTTATACGCCCAATATATTCAACCTCTATATTGTAATTTTTTTTTACATATAGAGGTTTTTCTTTTTTGGGAAAGGGAGTATGGTTTTTGTTTTAAAACAATTTTATGAATTAAACGTTAATATATTACTTAGTTTATATTACAAACAAAGTATATTACTTATATTTGTAGCGCAATTGTATACAACTTCTTTTTAGTTCATCCCTTTTTGTTTGTTCCTATACATTAAATTCACGACATGGCAACACTAACAACAGCACAAGAAAACTTAGAAAAGAATGGCTTTCTAGACCTAGACGTAGACCCTACTTTAGATTTAGCAGCAGAGATAAATAAACTCAAAAAAGAAAAAAACGCTATTATCTTGGCGCATTATTACCAAGAAAACGAAATTCAAGATATAGCAGATTATATTGGCGATAGTTTGCAATTGGCGCAACGTGCTGCCGAAACTAATGCGGATATTATTCTTTTTGCAGGCGTGCACTTTATGGCAGAAACAGCTAAAATGCTCAATCCTACCAAAAAAGTTTTATTACCAGACCTTAAAGCAGGTTGTTCTTTGGCAGATTCTTGCCCTGCACCGCTTTTTGCCAAATTCAAAGAAAAATATCCAGACCATGTCGTTGTAAGTTATATTAACTGTACTGCTGCCCTCAAAACGCTTACAGATGTAGTGTGTACTTCTTCGAATGCTGAAATTATTATTAATAGTATTCCGCAAGATAAAAAAATTATTTTCGCGCCAGACAAAAATCTTGGTGCTTACTTGCAAAAGAAAACGGGTAGAGAAATGGTTATTTGGAATGGTGCTTGTATGGTACACGAAATTTTCTCTTTAGAAAAAATCGTTAAATTGCAAGAACGCCACCCTAATGCTAAATTAATTGCACATCCTGAATGTGAAGCTAAAATCTTAGATATTGCAGATTTTATTGGCTCTACTTCTGCCCTTTTAAAATATACGCAAATGTCTGATTGCAATGAATTTATTGTAGCTACAGAATCTGGTATTTTGCACCAAATGCAAAAAGCTATGCCTGAAAAAACTTTCATTCCTGCACCTCCAAACAATATGTGTGCTTGCAACGAATGTCCACATATGCGCCGCAATACTATGGAAAAATTGTATTTGGCATTAAAATACGAAATGCCTGAAATTTTCGTTTCTGAAGACATTATACGTGATGGTAGACGTTCTATAGACCGTATGCTAGAAATCTCTGCACAGGCGGGTTTAAAATAAAATAAAGACATATTTGCTTTTCACTTTCTATTCTTTTTTTTGAGAAAGGGAGTATGGCATTTGTTTTTATATATAAAAAAGGAGATAGCTTACTTATTGTAAGCTATCTCCTTTTTCAGTATAGTAAGGAATAGAAAAATTCAACAAAAACCGCACTCCCTTTCCCAAAAAAATAATTTCCTATTTAGGATTAAATATAAATTGATACAACATTACAAAAATCATAGAAGCTATATAACTAATCAAAAAGCGCATTAACCACACTAAAGAAAAGTCCAAATCTTCTAAAATTGTAATGGCAAAAATCGTCACTGCAAATAAAGTGGCTGTATATTTGAAAAACCAATTCCAACCCAAACGTTCACGTGTAAGCGCTTGCCCCATTTCATACCCCCCTCTAGGCTCATACAACATACAAGTAATAGGACGTAATAATCCCACTAATGCCATTACACCAGCGTGCAAACCTGCCGTATCATAAAACATATCTATAATTAAGCCCGAAGCAAAACCTATTACAATAAGCAAACCATGTGGAATTTCTAAAGGCAATAATAATAAAGCTATAGGATAAATATAAATATTCACTTGTCCTAAAGGCATATTTTTTAAAACGAGCACTTGCCATATTAATAATAAAAAGAAGCGTGCACTATATTGTAAAATTTGATTACTCGTCACGTTTTACCTCCTTTTCTAAGCTTTCACGTTCTTCACGCATTAAATCATCTACTGTATAGACATATTGCAAATCACTCATATTAGCAAATAGTTTTACCCTCGCTACATTAAAATTACTATTATCATCCATAAAAGCACTATCTACTACCCCTATAAGCATGCCTTCAGGAAAAATAGTAGAATAACCACTAGTTACTACTGTATCGCCTATAGTTACTTCTGCATGTCTTGGTAAGGCTTCCAAATTCATATGCGTTGGTAATGCACCATCCCAAATCATAACACCAAAATAATTATTAGAATTTAGCTTAGCACTAATTCTTATATCTTGATGCAAAACAGACATACCCACTGCATAATTAGTAGATACTTTACGTATAATGCCCAAAACATGATTGCCTGTGGCACTAATTAAACCTACATTGGCACGAATACCGTCTTTACTACCACGATTAATAGTAATATAATTTCTCGCTCTATTAATACTATTATTGACTACAGAGGCAGCCGTATATTTATATTGTTGTCTGTATAAAGTATCTTCTACTAAACCAGTTTCTAACGATAATTTATATTGGGCATTGGGCAATTGCATTTTTAATCTTGCATTTTCTCTAGCCAAACTATCGTTTACCACAGCTAAATTCCAGTGACGTGAAATTTTTTGCGTATTATCGTAAATACCACCAATAAAACTATTGGCAGAACTCAAAAATGCAGCCTTAGGTTGCGTACTATTGAGATTGAAATAACAATAACCTGCAATGATTTCTAAGAGAATAAAAATAAAAAAAGCATTATAGCGTATAAAAAAAGCAATGAGCTGTTGCATAGTGCTGAGAATAACAAAACATAAATACCCATACTAAGATGAATATTTATGTTTTGTAAGTTAATATAAGAATATATTATTTTGAATATGCTAATACTATATTTCCTAAATATAAAATTTAGAAAAAATAAGCTTACATATTTTTGTGGCTCATTAAGAATGAGAAACGATGAATATTTTTCAAGGCAATACCTGTACCACGTACAACAGCACGCAATGGATCTTCAGCAATTTGCACAGGAAGTTTAGTTTTTTGTGCTAAACGTTTATCCAAACCTCTCAATAAAGCACCACCACCAGTCAAGTATAAACCTGTACGATAAATATCTGCTGCTAATTCAGGCGGTGTACTTTCTAAAGCTTTTAAAACTGCTTCTTCAATTTTAGAAATTGATTTATCTAAACAGTGGCTAATTTCAGTATAAGCTACTTTTATTTGTTTAGGAATACCAGTCATTAAGTCACGACCATTTACTGGATAATCCTCTGGTGGAGAATCTAATTGATGTAAAGCAGCACCTACATTGATTTTGATTTGCTCTGCTGTACGCTCACCAATAAGTAAATTGTGTTGACGACGCATATAGTTTACAATATCAATTGTAAATTCATCGCCAGCTGTACGAATAGATTGATCGCAAACAATACCAGCCAATGCAATAACTGCAATTTCTGTAGTACCACCTCCAATATCAATAATCATATTACCTACAGGCTCTGTTACATCCAAACCAATACCTAAAGCAGCTGCCATAGGCTCATGGATTAGATAAGTTTCGCGAGAACCTACGTGTTCGGCAGAATCAAAAACAGCACGTTTTTCTACTTCAGTAATACCAGAAGGAATACAAACCACCATACGCATATTGCGTAAAAATTTTCTGCGGTTTGGCATCATTTCTATCATACCTTGAATCATGCGTTCTGTGGCTTCAAAATCAGCAATTACACCATCTTTCAATGGACGAATTGTTTTGATTTTCTGATGCGTCTTTTCGTGCATCATCATAGCCTTCTTACCTACAGCCATTACTTCATTCGTCTGTCTGTCTACAGCGATGATAGAAGGCTCATCCACAACGATTTGATCGTCAGCAATTACTAAGGTATTTGATGTACCTAAGTCTATTGCTATTTCTTGTGTAAAGAAACCAAAAAAATTTTTCATTGAACTTGCTAATCCTGCGCTTTATATTTTTACTAGAATGTATTGATCGGAGTTAAAATCGAAAACAACAAAAAGTTTAAAATTAATATTTCGGGTAGATAAAATCTAATTGAAAATCAAATTTATATACACCTTGTTTTTTTGTTGCATGCAAAAATAAATTTTTTCTTTCAAAGAAACTATTATTATATAGTTTTTTTAATGCTAAAATCAAAAAAAAGCCTTATTCGGACTAATTTAACATAACTTTTTGATAATCAATAAAATAAAGCCTTATTTTTTTATATTTTTGAAAAGGGAGTATGGCATTGAAATAAATAATAAAAAAATATAAACCAATACCATAGTCCCTTTCCCAAAAAAAGAAAAAAAGACAGCTGATATTTACCAACTGTCTTTTATGTTATAGTATAAAGAAACGTTTCCGTCTATTTTATTTAATTCTCTTTTTCAATAAAGTAGCACGTCTATCTGTACTTACTAATACACCAGGAGTAATATTACTTAATTCGGCTGCATTAGCTTCATCTGTATCAATATGCATTTCTAATTTATAATTAGGAGAAACACGAATGAGTACATTACCAAAAGTAAGCGGTCTATCGCCTGTACCTACAGAAACTTCCACTATATCTTTATCCTCTACGCCAAAAATAGCAGCATCTTCAGGATGCATATGAATATGACGCCAAGCGCAAATTACACCTTGCTTAATGGTCACTTCACCTTTGGGACCTTTAAGTTTGATACCTGGGCTATTTTCTACTTTACCAGATTCACGAATAGGTGCATCTATACCTAAGAAAAATTCATCAGTACGAGAAATCTCAACTTGGTCATCTGAGCGCACAGGACCTAAAATACGCACACGTTCTAAAGTATTTTTCGGACCAACCAAAGTAACTTGCTCATTACAAGCAAATTGTCCAGGTTGTGAAAGTGGTGCTTTTTCAGTTAATTGATATCCTTTACCGAAAAGAATATCTACTGTTTCTTGTGTCAAATGCACATGGCGTGCAGAAATAGCAATTGGAATAGCTGGTATTTTATTAACTTTTAAGTTTTGCGTAACTACTTTCGCCGTTTGTAAAGCTATAGCATGTTGCTCATCTGTATGCACTACCAACATTTTTACTTTGCTCTGAGGTGTAGAGAAAGAAGCAATAGGCATATCATCTCTTAGTTTAATATCGTGATTGGCATCTTCATCTAAAATTGCTCCTAGGAAATCTAAACGTTGTGTAGCACGATGGCGCACTACTGGAGAATGTTCACCAATACCGCCCGTAAATAAAATAACATCTACACCACCCATTACAGCAGCATATGCACCAATATATTTGCGTACACGATGCGTAAATACTTGTACAGCCAAACGAGCATCTTCATTGCCTTCAGAAGCCGCTTGCAAAATATCACGCATATCACTCATACCACCAGAAAGTCCTTTCAAACCACTTTCCTTATTCAAAATAGCATCAATTTGTGCTACTGTAAGATTTTCTTCTCTAGCTAAGTGCATCAATAAACCAGGGTCTACATCGCCAGAACGTGTGCCCATGACTAAACCTTCTAGAGGCGTCATACCCATAGAAGTTTCTACAGAACGACCATACTCTATAGCAGCAACTGAAGCACCATTGCCCAAATGACAAGAAATAATACGCAAACGGCTCAAATCTTCACCTAAATATTCGGCAGCTAATTCTGAAACATATTGATGGCTAGTACCATGAAAACCATAACGACGCAAATTATGTTTTTCTCTAAGGTCTTTAGGTAAAGCATAAGTCACAGCACGCTTAGGCATTGTTTGATGAAAAGCTGTATCAAAAACAGCTACTTGTGGCAAGTCTGGTAATAATTCTTGCGCTATATATATACCTTGTGTGTTAGCAGGATTATGTAAAGGCGCTAAAGGAATAAGTGCTTCAAATTCTTTTCTTATCTCATCATTAATCAATACTGCTTGGTCGAATTTCTTACCACCATGCACTACTCTATGCCCAACGGCATGAATAATATGATTATGGCTAATTACATTAATTAGCCAAGTAAGCGCAGCTTCCATACCTTGTGGGCAAGGTTGGATAGCATCTATATTCAAAAATTTACCTTTGAATTGGACTACTGGGTTTTCTTCTTGTACACGTTCTATATGTATACCAGCTACAAATTTTCCACTTTGAGAATTAATAATATCACTTTTGATAGAAGAGCTACCACAATTAATTACTAAAATATTCATGTAATAAATTAAATTTTAAACAGTAGTTTATTTGATTTAGGGATTAAAGGTCATCCATACATAGCAACAATAATAAGTATAAATAGTTTTTTAGCAAAATAAAATTTTGCTTTGCGAGAGGGATAGCAACGAAAATAAAAGATGCTTAGTAGATTTTTTTAAAACTACTAAGCATCTTTTTATTGGAGTGTATAGCCCGACCCCGAAGGGGACTCGCCCACATTTTTATAATTAGACTAGAGCTCTAAGTATAAATTATCTTTAGCAATTTCACGACCGATTACGATTTGTTGTACTTCAGAAGTACCTTCATAGATTTGCGTAATTTTAGCATCGCGCATTAAGCGTTCTACATGATATTCTTTTACGAAACCGTAACCGCCATGGATTTGAACCGCTTCAACAGTGTGTTTCATAGCCACTTGAGAAGCAATTAATTTTGCCATAGCTGAAGCCATAGTATAGTCCATACCTTGGTCTTTCATCCAAGCTGCACGATAAACCATCATACGAGCTGCTTCAATTTCTGTAGCCATCATAGCTAATTTGAAAGAAATAGCTTGGTGGTCAATAATTGCTTTACCGAAAGCTTTACGCTCTTTTGCATAAGCAGCAGCCAATTCGTAAGCACCAGCAGCAATACCTAAAGCTTGTGCAGCAATACCGATACGACCGCCAGATAAAACTTTCATAGCAAATTTGAAGCCGAAACCATCTTCGCCAATACGGTTAGCTTTTGGAACTTTAACATCATTGTACATGATAGTATGTGTATCAGAACCACGAATACCTAATTTATCTTCTTTAGCACCAATAACAACACCTGGAGTGTCAGTTTCTACTAAAATAGCATTGATACCTTTGTGACCTTTTGCAGGGTCTGTTTGAGCGATAACAATGTGCAATTTAGAAGAACCACCGTTAGTAATCCAGTTTTTAGTACCATTGATAATATAATGGTCGCCCATATCAACAGCAGTAGTACGTTGAGAAGTAGCATCAGAACCAGCTTCTGGCTCAGAAAGACAGAATGCACCAATCCACTCACCAGTAGCAAGTTTTGTTAAGTATTTTTGTTTTTGCTCTTCTGTACCATAAGCTTCTAAGCCCCAGCAAACTAAAGAGTTATTAACAGACATTAATACAGAACAAGAGTTATCGATTTTAGAAATTTCTTCCATAGCGATTACATATGAAAGCGTATCCATACCGCCACCATTGTATTTATTATCGACCATCATACCTAAGAAACCCAATTCGCCCATACGAGCTACTTGTTCTTTAGCGAAAGTCATATTTTTATCGCGTTCAATAACGCCTGGTTTTAATTCGTTTTGTGCAAAACTACGAGCGGCATCGCGTACTGCGAGGTGGTCTTCTGTGAGTTTAAAATCCATAATAAACTGATTCTTTATAAGATTAAGAATATAAACTTAAATGCGGTTTATATTTATTTAAGACAACTTAATATAATATAGCTTGCTTTGGCTCAAAAAAAGCTTAAAGCGCTGCAAAGGTAAAATTTTTATTTTATGTGGACAAATTTTTTGAGAAAGGGAGTATGGCATTTTTAGTTAAACAAGCTCCTTGCATGCTTCATACAAATCCTTCCAATCTTTTCTGCCTTTTACTATAGTTTCCAAATATTCTTGTACTACTTCAGTATCCTTGCTTGCATCTTTAATCACAGCACCAATCAAACTAGCCGCCAAGTCTTTAGCATCTACTTGCCCATTACCAAAATGTGTAGCTAAAGTTTGAGCATTATTCATTACAGAAATTGCTTCTGCTGTACTCAAAGTTCCTGTAGGACTTTTTAATTTAGATTTATTATCTTCAGTTTTACCCAAACGCAACTCTCTAAATAAAGTCACTAAACGTACAATTTCTTTCAATGGTGCCGTAGTATTCGGAATATTTACTTGTTTAGCAAATTTTGCTACTCTAGTTTGTACTATTTCTACTTCTTCTTCTAAACTTGAAGGCAAAGGTAATACAACTGTATTGAAACGACGTTTTAAAGCGCTACTCAATTCATTTACACCTTTATCTCTATCATTGGCAGTAGCAATTACATTAAAACCCATTTGCGCCTGTACTTCTGTATTTAATTCAGGAATAGGTAAAGTTTTTTCTGAAAGAATAGTAATTAATGTATCCTGTACATCTGAAGGAATACGCGTTAATTCTTCTATACGTGCAATTTTACCATTGCGCATAGCATCCATAATAGGAGAAGGTATTAAAGCATCCATAGAAGGACCTTTAGCCAAAAGTTGTGCATAATTCCAACCATAACGCATAGCGTCTTCGCTCATACCTGCTGTACCTTGTACCAAACAAGTAGAAGCACCAGAAATTGCCGCAGCCAAATGCTCACTTACCCAAGTTTTAGCTGTACCTGGTACTCCTATTAATAATAAAGCTCTATCTGTAGCCAAACTTGCTACAGCAACTTCCATCAAACGACGATTACCAAAATATTTAGGCTCAATTTTCATTCCATCTGGCATATCTCCACCCATCAAATAAGTTACAACAGATTGAGGAGACATTCTCCAATTTTGAGGAATAAGATTTTTTTCATTAGCCATTAAATATTCAAGTTCATGTTGATATAAATCTTCGGCATGGGGTCTTAGAATCTGTTGCATAAAATATAAATCTATAAAGTTTTAAGAAAATGAATTTTTAAATAAAGGGTATAATACAAATTTAATAAAAAAAATCAACTGATATATATATTTCTATATACCAGTTGATTTATATAATAATAATAAAATTAATTAGTCTGCTTTTACAACAGGAACAGTATGTATTAATTGGCTTTGATTATGCATTACTCTCAGTAAATAAGTACCAGATGGTAAAGTATTCATGGCTATAGTTATGCGTTGTACACCAGCTTCAAAATCATATACAGAACTTTGTATAGTTTGTCCTAATACATTCAATAATTCAACTTGCAATTGCTCTGCTTGCTCCAAACTTACTTCATAATACACTGTATTTTGAGTAGGATTTGGATAAACTACAAAACTAGTATTGCCTTTAGGATTAGCTATAGCAATAATTTGAGAAGTATAATGAGAAGCATCTTGCAAATAAACTTTCAATTGATAGTAATTCATCTCAGTACTTGGATTTTCATGCCCATATACATACTCTAAATCTTCTTGCTTTTCTATTGTAGCTAAATAAGTCCAATTATTAGCACCATCTTTACTATGATATAGTTCAAAGTAAGCAACTTCTCTTTGTGTATCTAAATTCCATTTTAACATATTAGCTTTCAATGCTGCTTGGTAAACCCCAGTAAAGTTCAAAATAGAATTATCTAACAATGGGTTAGGTACTAAAATAATCCCCCCTGAGCCTCCTGAAAAAGAAGTAATATTAGATAATGTTTCATAATTAATACCATTAGCTGTAGTAGCGGGATTAGAACCCGCTAAATGTATACCATCATATTGAGGAGCAGCATAAGCACCTATATCATTTTTGAACCAATAAAATCCATTTGGATAAGGATGTTTATAAGTATAACCACATGGCGAATAAGTACTCATCCATGTATTGGCTGCGCTAATAATTTCTGCTTTTTCTGAAGGTTGATGATAGAAACGTACTTGATAAGGTGGTGCTATAGCTCCAGAATAATTAATATTCCAATTTCTTCTCATTTCAAATTTCTTTTCATTAGGACGAGGCTCACAAGAAGGTAATGTTATAGTCGTTGTATTTTGATAATAAGTACTATTTACGCCAATATTAGCACTAATATTATTCATAGAAGCAATATCCCCTTTCAAAGATAAAATAATATCATCACCAGTATAAAAATGATGCCATTGGTCTGCATCTGTACAATAATCTGTAGCTACTGTTCCATTAGGCGCATAAACAAATTGTTTTAATGTAATTTGTCTATTTAATTCTGGTGTAACACCACAAGCACTTTCTTTTCTTACATAATAAGTAGTAGAGGTATTTGGAGTTACTGTAATACTATTGCCTGTACCCACTAAAGTACCTGTACCATTAGTACCTGTATACCATCTTACCGTTGCACCTGCTGGCGTCACACCACCACTAGCACTTAAAGTAATTGGTGTATTAGGACATTGAGCACCTGTTGGTGCCGTAATTGTCGTAAAGGCTGTAGGCGCTTGTGTTATATTATATACAGCTCTATTTATACAACCTGTACTTGGCATACATTTATAATAATAATAATGCGTACCTACTGTAGCTGTATTAGTTAGTCCACTACCTGAAATACCTACAGGATTAAAACTTGTTCCTGTATGAATAGGTGTAGTAGCACTTGGGCTAGTAAACCATTCTATTTGTGTAAGTGTAGTGTAATATTCAACTCTTCCTGTACTTGTAGTAGTATAAGTCCAGTCATAACTACCTGTAATACTAGCACTATAACTTGTAGTTATTAAGTAATAATCTATACCAGGCGATAAAGTAGCGGTAATTTGAGGATCTGAAGTACAACCTCTATTACTAGCATCATCATTACCAACTATAAAAGTACTAGCACATGGTGCAGCTGGATTAAAACCTCCAGAAAATAATACAGCATAAGCATCCATACTTGTTGCACAATTATTGAAAGTATAAGAACCAGCTTGAGTAACTTGAAATCTAAATACATCTACATAATGGCTTGTGCCTGCTGTTAGAAGGCAACTAGTAGTACTTGCAACTCTAGTAATAGTAGCATCTGTTGTAGATAATGTACCCGCATTAAATATACTGCCAGGTTGAATTATTGCGGGTGTACTATTGCAAGATAAACTAGGTGTAATAGCTTGAGCAGTAGTATTAGTACAAATATTCACTGTAATATCTGATTGTGGTGCAGCAGTTATAGTATAAGTAACAGCTTGTCTACAATTTGTACTTGAACCACACGCCACATAATAAGTCCATGTACCTGGTGTATTGGTATTAGTTATACCTGAACCAGCTACACCAATAGGATTAAAAGTAGATCCTGTAGCTATAGGTGTTGTAGAGGTGGCTGAAGTATACCAATTGATTGGCGTAGGATTGACACCATTAGCAGAAAGTGTAGCTCCACTAGGACCAGTAAATGTCCATTGATAATTCCCTGTTACATTAGAAGAAAATGTTGAAGAAACTAAATAATAAGTTCTTCCTGCTGTAAGGGTTGCTGTAATTCTAGGTTGCTGACTACAGTTACTACCATTACTATCATCATCTGCCATAACTAAATTATTAGGTGAACAAGGAGAAGATGGATTAAAATTATCTACAAATAAAGCAGCGTGTCCGTCAAAAGTACTACCTACATGGCACATATTAAAAGTATAAGAACCTGTAACTGATGGTATAAAAGAAAAAACATCATAATAATAATTAGTTGAAGATGAAGGAGAACAAGATGTTCCAGAGCCTACCCTTCCATATTGTGGATCTGTAGTCGTTAACGCCCCCGTATTAAAAGTAGTATTTTGAGCTACTACACCTACACCGCTAGGAGAACAACTACCTGTATAAGTTAGAGATTGCGCAGCATCATATTGACAAATTGATATAGGCTGCATATTTGATGTATTCACTGTAAAGTTTACAGGATTACCTATACAAGTATCAGTGCCACAACGCCATCTTGGTGTAAAAGATTGATTATTATTAATAGTTGCTGTTAATTTACCTGTTGTTTGTACTCTTGTACTTCCTTGATACCAGCCCAAAAATGCACAAGGTTGAGGATTAAAATGTGTACAATCTCTATTACCTGATGTTATACCAAGCATAGTGGTACTATAGTTACGATCTTCAACAACAAAAGCTACACCACCATTACTATTTTCAGCTCCAGATGTACCAAAATTCCCTGAAGTAGTAGCATACCAATTAGAAGAAATACTAGAAATAATTACATGAAAAGAATTATCTTCATTTAATACAATTTGAAAAGTAGCTGTACCTGTACCGCCTGTACCAAAAGGTGCTACATTATTATAAGAAACTACAAATTTTCTATTTGGTGCTGTACCTATAGTTTGATAAGTAATACTACCACCATTACGAATATCTATATCCGCATAAAAACCAGCTATATAGTTATCAGGATCGCCATTAGCAGGAATAGAATAAGGCATATATCCTGTATAACTAAAAGGTCCAAAACCTACAATACCATTAGATTGAATAATAGCAGTAGTATAAGTATTACCATAAAAATTGAAAGGAAAGCCAATATTAATTTGTCCAGTAATACAATCATCACAAGCAGTAGGAAAGGCATTAGTTCCAGTAATAGTATAAGGGGAACAACTTATCCTTGTAAGTGCATAACGTGTAAAAACAGTATCTGCATAAGCTACAACATTAGAGCCACAAGTTACAGTTTGAGAAGCAGGAGAAGTAGGACATTGTGCCTGTACTCTATTATTCGAATAACTGGAGAAACCAGCTATAAGAAAAGTAATTAAACAATGTATATAGGTTTTCATATCTAAAGGATTAATACAATAATAAAAATAAGGGATTTCAATACTTGTCTAAAATAAATGAGCATACTTAGCATAAAATTGCTTCCAAATCTCATATTCGGTGGCAGATAAATATTGACTTGCCCAAACTTGTTCTTGTTTTAAATCGCCTTTAGGTTTCATCTTTTTAAAATCTTCCACTTGCATTTGAAAATCTTGAGAATTTTCATGTAAATCTGTATTTAATAATAAATGCAAGGAACGTATATAAGCAGCTTTTTCCGAAGGTATAGCTAAAGATAAAGCATGTTGATTTTGCCCTAAATTTTGTAATTCTAGCTTGGTTGCTAAGTAAATATTTTCTGTTTTTTGTCGCTCTTCTGCTGGTAAATTAGGATTCATTAAATTGAGCGCATAAGTCTCTAATTGATTATTCAATATACTAATATATTTGGCATCTTCTGTTTGTGCTGTTGCTGCTGTATTCCAAAAAGATAAAAATATAGTGGTAATAAGAAATAAATAGAAATGCTTCATATAAGGGATTTGATTTAGTGATTAAAAGTAAAATATCTATTCAATACATTAATTTATATGTGATATTTTAGTGCTATATAATAT